>Ga0307929_1000151_pt1 | contig 69890 bp, 61 predicted proteins | sample AceLakmetage1330_FD_203160 | JGI IMG/M metagenome (GOLD analysis project Ga0307929, IMG submission 203160) | Saline water microbial communities from Ace Lake, Antarctica - #1330 | ecosystem: Environmental > Aquatic > Non-marine Saline and Alkaline > Saline | place: Antarctica: Ace Lake... | reverse complement strand
TACAGTAGACTAGTGGACATGCTTTCCCTCCTGAATTAGTTGGTGGTTCTTCTAATTAAGGAAATCGCATGTCCACTTTTTTTGCAAAACTTATTTCAAAAGTACGCTTCAGTCGGATGAACCGAAACTTTTAACACGCGTATAGCCCTTTTCTATAGAGCCGTTAACACCTTCGAATCCTATTCACTCGATGCCCAGGACGGACTGATAGTTGAAGAACTGCTCGACTCGGGCAGAACCTTTGAAAACTCTTTTTTCGAACTCGTACTACTCAAAGAAACTGAAAGAAAATTGGTGGTACAACTTCAGAATAACCAGGAAGAAATTTCCGAAACCATCAGCAGGGTCACCCGAATCGTAGAACAGAAACGAGACAGATTTAACGGATATATGACAATTGTGGAATATGGCTCTCTCCTGTTTATTGCCCTTCTTTTGTTGCTGATAATCAAACAGGGAAAAGCCATTATCAGCTCAATTGACAATCTGGTAACGGAAACTGCAAAAATTAAAGCGGATCATTCCTACCAGATCCCAGATAGCTCTGACTCGGAAGAAGAATTCAAAATTTTAACACGGGCCTTAAATAACATGGCCGAAGATCTCAACGAAAGAGTCCTCCGCCTCAATAATGAAGTAAAGCTGCGAACACAGGCAGAACAGGAAAAAGCAGAAACCGAAATAAAACTGCAAAGGGCAAAACAGATGGAGGCCATTGGCACCCTGGCAGGCGGGATTGCCCATGATTTCAATAATCTTCTAACCGCTATTCTCGGCAATATAAACCTTGCAACATACTCCCTCCCACCAGATCACGAGACTTACAGCAGCCTAATCGATGCTGAAAAAGCAGCAAAGCGGGCACATAAACTTACAAAACAGCTCCTCACCTTCTCCAAAGGCGGTGCCCCTATTAAGGAAACAGCCTCGATTGACGAAGTCATCCGTGAATCTGCATTCTTTATTCTCCATGGAAGCAATGTTGACTGTTCCATTAATATTCCTGATGATCTCTGGCTCGTCAAAATTGATAAAGGGCAGATAGGGCAGGTTATTCAGAATCTGACAATGAATGCAGATCATGCCATGCCCGATGGCGGTAGCATCACGATTTCCAGTCAAAACATCACGATTGAAGAAGAAACTGCCACTCTTCAAAAAGGACTTTTTGTCCGCGTTGATGTTCAGGATCAGGGACAAGGAATCAAAGAAGAATCTCTTTCCCGTATTTTTGATCCCTACTACACTACAAAAGAGAAAGGGAGCATTAAGGGCAGTGGGCTCGGACTTGCCATTGTCCGCTCAATTATCTCACGACACGGAGGACATATCAGTGTTGGCTCAGAGGTGGATATTGGTACTACGTTTACTTTTTACCTTCCTGCAATCAAAGATTCGTACGAAACTCAGGAGCAGGCAGGAGGGGATATTCAGTTTGGACATGGAAAAATCCTTGTCATGGACGATGAATCAATGATATTGGCAATGATGAAACATACCCTGCCCTCACTTGGATATGATATTGAGACGGCAGACAGCGGAGAACAGGCACTTGAAATGTTTGATACGGCTGCAAAGAAAAACACTCCATTTAACCTTACCATTATGGACCTCACCATTCCCGGCGGCATGGGCGGCAAGGAAACTGCAGAGAAGATACTGGCAAAACACCCAGATGCCAGAATGCTTGTTTCCAGTGGCTATGCTGAAGATCCTGTGATGGTTAAGCCATCGGAATATGGATTTGTAGGAGCACTGCAAAAACCCTATGATCTGGTTAAATTATCACACCTGCTCCATAAATTATTAATCAAATAACCTTTTCCATACCCCGCACAGTGGATTTTTCAGCAACCTGTCTTATAATACTCTGCATACAGCATCTGCAGAAAACATAACGACTCTCTAACATGGTTAACCACACTGAAATCTGACACAGTACTCACCCCGCCGTCCCTGAAAAAAACAACAGGACTGCTGAGGCCGATCTATTACAAACACCGCCTTCGTTTACTCTTTGGATTGCTGGCACTTCTTGGAGTCAATTTTCTGCAACTGACCATCCCGAAAATTCTTAAAACCGGGATCGACTCACTCTCCGATGGAACGGCAGTGCAGGAGGATTTACTGCAGCTCGCCCTCCTTATCTGCCTTATCGGAATTTTTGCCACCCTGCTCCGCTTTTGCTGGCGTTATCTGATTATTGGTTTCTCAAGACACCTTGAACGGGATCTGCGAAAAAAAACATTTGGCCATGTAATGACTATGGATGGTAGCTTTTTCACAAGATACAGCACCGGCTCCATTATGGCTCACACCACCAATGACCTTTCAGCTGTGCAGATGGCGTGTGGAATGGGGCTAGTCGCCGCGATCGATGCACTTGTTATGTCAACTGCGGCCATCGCATTTATGATAACTATCCATCCGGGCCTCACCCTGCTTGCCTTGCTACCCATGCCAATTCTTGCCTTTGCTACTCGTCAGCTCTCGGGACGGCTGCATCACCGCTTTGACCGGGTCCAGGAACAATTCTCCACCATGACCGAATTTGCCAGATCTTCCATTGCATCCATCCGCCTGCTAAAAGCCTATACTCTTGAAAAATCACAGAGCAAACGCTTTGCAAAAATTGGAGAAGAATATGTTCACTCCAGTATCCGGGTAGCTATTATCCAGGGCTTACTCTTTCCCATTGCTACGCTGGTTGGAAGCTGCGCCATGCTCCTTGTCCTTTATTTTGGAGGCAGGCTGGTAATACTGAAGACCATCACCATGGGTGATTTTGTAGCCTTTGTCACCTATCTCTATATGTTAATCTGGCCCATTATGGCAGTGGGATGGGTGGCAAATCTTTCCCAACGAGGCATGACATCACTGCGCAGAATATATCTCCTGCTTTCATCCAAGTCACAACTCCCCCCAGGCAAACCTGGCCGCCAACCGGAAAGTTCACTTTTGCGCCTCCAACAACTAAACTTCATATATCCGCAATCAAAGCGACAGATACTTCAAGACATCACCCTCGATATCCAGCCGGAAATTCTTGGTATTACCGGTCCTACAGGATGCGGAAAGACCAGCCTTTGTCAGGTCCTTGTCCGCAACTATCCCGTTGCAGATCAGTCCCTTTTTATAGGCGGAACAGATGTCAATGAGCTATCCCCTGAATCCATCCAGGCACTGATCAGTTATGTAAGCCAGGAGGCCCTGTTATTCTCAAGCAGTCTTCGTGACAATATCGCCTTTGGAAATCCAGATGCCTCCATGGATCAAATAATGGATGTAGCCAAAGCTGCTGCCATCCACGATGAAATCATGGATTTCCCTGAAGGCTATAAGAGTATGATTGGGGAAAAAGGCGTTACCCTATCCGGTGGTCAACGCGGGCGATTGGCTCTTGCAAGAGCTCTTCTCTGCGACCGCCCTGTTATTATAATTGATGATGGACTTGCAGCGGTGGATACCGCCACCGAGCAGGACATAATTGAAAACATCACGCCATGGCTTAGGGGGAAGGCCGTTCTCTGGGTCAGTCAACGGGTCAAACAGCTTGCCCGGATGGACAGGGTCCTTGTTATGGAACAGGGAAAAATCAGCGCCCTTGGTCCCTTCAAGGAAGTTGTGCAGCAAAACGCTTTTCTAGCCGAAATCAGTCGCAGACAACGGCTGCAGAAGGAGAACAGCAATGCGTAACTTCGGCTACTTTGAGGAAGACTATACGCAAGGCATGTCTGAAAAAGGATTGTGGCGCCGTATTTTCAACTACATACACCCTTTCAGGTTCCCTTTTGCAGGCGCCATCCTGCTCTCACTCTTTGTGACGGCCTCAGCCCTTGGCCTGCCATGGCTTATGCAGCAGGCAATTGATCTCTATATCACCAACCCTGTTCTTGATTTTGATCAACGTATGGCAGGGCTGGGCAGAAACACCCTACTGTATGGAATAGTGATAAGCCTTGGCTTTGTCACAGCCTTCCTTCAAGTCCTGCTTCTTGAATGGATCGGGCAGTCCATTATGCAGCGCCTGCGTCAGGACCTCTTCAGTCATCTTCTAAGTGTTGAATTGCAGTTTTTCAACAGTCAGCCGGTTGGACGCCTGGTAACCCGTCTGACCAATGACGTCCAGAACATGCATGAGATGTTTACTTCTATTATGGTCACCATTTTCAACGACCTGCTTCGTATGGGCTGCATCCTCTGTCTTCTTGTCTATATGAATCTCAAGCTTGGCCTTTTTCTCTGTCTTTTTGTTCCCCTGGCAGCCGTTGTTACAATTATATTTTCCAAGCTTGCCAGAAATCATTTCAGAGCCATTCGTAAACAGCTCTCCAGGGTAAATGCATTTGTCCAGGAAGCCGTTTCAGGAGTTACCCTGGTACAACTGTTTGGAAGAAGTAATGATCTCAAGCAGGAGTTCGCCACGCTTAACAATGGCTATCTCAGCAGAACCCTGCGTCAGATTCGCCTGTTTGGAACATTTATGCCCATCACCGAGCTTATGAGCTCGCTGGCGATTGCCCTTATCCTCTGGTATGGAGGAGGGGAAATTATCAAACAGCAGCTGACTCTTGGAGAGCTTGTTGCCTTTCTTTCCTATATGCGTCTGTTTTTCCAGCCACTCCGGGAACTTTCCCAGAAATACTCCATTGTCCAATCCGCACTGGCATCCGCCGAACGCATTTTCCATTTACTCGACAGTGATTCTGAAGAACAAACAGTCCCCGCCACCAAAAGAGACGCGTCTGTTTCTCTCATTGGTGACCTCAGCTTTACCAAAGTCAACTTCTCCTATCTCCCCGACCAGCCCATACTCCACGATATTTCCTTTACGGTTAAAAAAGGCGAAACCGTGGCAATTGTCGGTTCCACCGGAAGTGGTAAATCAACGCTTATCAACCTTATGCTTCGCTTCTATGAACCGTACAGCGGAAATATCACTCTTGGAGAGTATCCCCTTACAGAATTGCCAAAAAAGAGACTGCGGCGGGAAATCGGCGTTGTTATGCAGGAGATGCTTATCTTACAGGATACATTGCTCAACAATATCGTGCTCGACACCGGGACAAAGAGAGACGAGGTGATTGAATTACTACAACAGACTCAATTGACTGAGTTCATATCAAACCTGCCCAAGGGACTTGACACTCCTGTTGGAGAAGGTGGCCAGGCCATGTCAACCGGAGAGAAACAACTCCTGGCCATCGCCAGAGTACTCTGTCGTAACCCGTCACTTCTGGTGCTTGACGAAGCCAGTTCAGCAATCGACTCCAAAACAGAAAAAATGCTGGAAGGACCACTTGAGCACTGTTTTAAAGAGAAAACCGTAGTGATTATCGCCCACCGCCTCTCCACGGTACAACGTGCTGACAGGATCATTGTGCTTGATAAGGGCAGGATAATAGAACAGGGCAGCCACACTGCACTTCTTGCTCAGAATGGGAGCTACAGCAAATTGGTAGCACTTGATTTTGGATCAGCTGACTCGTAACGGGCGATATTTTCCTAGCTTGACAAGGACAGAAAAGTCATTTAAGTTTCTTCTTAATTTTTCAGGTTCCATGAAAATGGATAATAAGGGAACTCGGTGTAAATCCGGGACGGGCCCGCCGCTGTAATCGGGGACAATAGCTGCATAATGTCACTGGTCGTAAGACTGGGAAGACGCAGTTGTCTGGTTGATCCGAAAGTCAGAAGACCTGCCTGAAGAACGGTAGTGCCGAAAGTGTTACTCTCGGCCAGTAGACCAGGCAGATATCTCCGTGGACAAGAGATACCCGTCATATCTGTGGGTTTAAAGGGCATCCCCGGATCAATATCATATTGGTCCGGGGATTTTTTTGTTTTGAGACAAAGATCTCTTCGGACAGTTAACTCACACGAGGAAAAAAAATGAAGAAAAGCTATTACCCTATTGTCTGTGCACCACTGCTTGCCATTGCAGCTGCCTCCCATATCTATTCCGCAGAGACAGCTCCCCCAACCATGATGGACGAAGTTGTGGTTACAGCGAGTCGCACCGAAGAAAGCAAAACCGCAGTAAGTGCTAATATCAGCGTTATCACCACAGAAGACATTCGTCGATCCACAGCAAACAATGTGGGCGATCTTCTTGCTGAACAGTCAATTGCTACTATCAAAAAATACCCCGGTAATCTCACCTCCATTGGTATCCGGGGTTTTCAAACAGATACCCATGGCAATGATCTTCAGGGGCATGTTCTGGTCCTTCTCGATGGCCGCCGCGCAGGAACAGGCAATCTTGCAAAAATTCTCACTAAAAATGTGGCTCGCATTGAGGTTATTCGCGGACCGGGAGCCGTGCAGTATGGTTCTGCGGGAATGGGCGGTGTCGTCAATGTTATCACAAAAAGAGCGACGGATAACGCCATGTTTGCTGAGGCAAGCGGTGGTTCATTTGATACGGCCAAGGGAAGTATCGGTGGATCTATTCTTAGCAATGGAGTCGATTTTTCCGGTTCCTACACCTACGGCACCAGCGGCGACTACGATACTGGAAATGGGGAACAGTACCACAACACCGGAATCAACTACGAAACCGGACTCAGCGCCAACCTTGGCTACTCATTTTCTGACACAAACAGACTGGGCCTGGTCTTTACCCGGTTTGCAGTTGACGAGGCCGGCAACCCCGGCTATCTCAGCACAAACGACCTGGATGACTACTCAGATAAAACAAATTACTCTGCAGACCTTACATTTGAGGGACAATGCCCGGCAACAGGATCAAAACTTCTGGCCCGCTACTTCTTTGGCCAGGACGAAAACAGCTGGACCGATCCTATGGCGTCTAATCCAAGCGGCTGGAACGATGGCATAGCGTCGGAAAACAAAACAGATCAGCAGGGAGCACAATTCCAATTAAGCGGAGACCTTGGTCCTGCCACTCTCACTGCAGGCTTTGACTGGCTGGACTACGAAGTTGAAAACAGCTGGACTCCCAACACAACGCAATATACCAACCCCGCATTATTCCTGCTCAGTAAAGCCTCTTTTTTAGAAGACAAACTCAGTGCCAATATAGGGATTCGCTACGACTGGTATGAAGTGGAAGTGAAAAATCCGGCGGGACGTGATGTTGATGACAAGCATTTCACTCCACAAGTTGGTATCGCCTGGATGGTTAGCGATACATTTAAAGTAAGAGCCCAGTATGCTGAAGCCTTTATGATGCCCTCCGCAAACCAGATGGCCGCGGATTATACAAGCTTTGGGGCACGAGTCGTTGGCAACCCTGACCTTAACCCGGAAGAGAGTACCACCTGGGAAGGTGGCATCGATTATGGCAAAAATGGAATGAACGGCTCATTGACGTATTTTCACACTGATTTTTCGGACAAAATTGTTAATGGCTACCTGGCCGATGGCTCAAGCACCTGGCAAAACCTTGGTGATGCGACCATCGCCGGTCTTGAAGCAGAAGTGGCCTACGATATTGGGATGCCGCTTGGCTGGGCCTGGGAAGTTCGCCCGTATCTCAATATGACTATTCTCACGGAGTATACGGATGACAGTACCGGAGAGGATCTTCAGTATATCAGTGCTACAAACTATGCCGCAGGTGTTGTGCTCAACAGTGGTGAAGGGATTTTCTGCCGCATAAACATTGCCTATAGCGGAAGTCAGGATATTACCGACTACGAAGCCGGATACCCGTATCAGAACAGCACACTCAAAGCAAGTACCGTAACAGACCTGACGGCCTCCTATCAATTTTACGAAAACGAACGTGTTGGAACCTTTACCCTACGCGGTGAAGTACGAAATCTTTTTGATGAAGACTACGCCTATGTAAAAGGCTATCCCATGCCCGGCCGTGGATTGTACGCCGGGTTACGTTGGGACTATTAGCCGGTATCCCACATGAGCGAACACCCATGCTGGTGAGTATCCAACTATTGCTGGAGCTAACAGTTTGACTTCAACCACGAAACGACTTACCCTTGAGCCATACGTTCACTTTATGGTTCAAGGAAAGACCATCATACCCCCTGCCGGCCTCACCATCTTGCCGGGATCAGATTGAAAGGACACAATCATGCACCAACATGGATATATTGGCCGAAAGTTGCGCGTTCCGAAACTTAAAACAAGACCCGCTATTATAGTTGTAACCTTTGGCACCAGTAGCCATGCCGAACGGCCAATTGAAATATTTCAGCAACAGGTGGAAAAACAATTTTCAGAATACGAGATATTCTGGGCCTACAGCTCAAATATTATCTGCAGAAAGAAAAACCTGCCAAGTCTTCAGGAAACACTCGCTAAAGTTGAGGCAGCCGGTTTTCGGAAAGCTGTGGTTCAGCCCCTGCATATCTTTCCAGGAACGGAATACCAGCAGATAGCCGAGACCTGTCAATTTTTTCCGGGCCTGCGTGTTTTTGTAAGTGAAACATTGCTGCATCGCTGGAGTTATATAAAAGAGACTCTGGCCGTTGTTGAAAAAGAATTTTTAGCCCCAACAGATGGTCTTAATATCCTGGCCCTCCACGGCACTCCTCTCGTTGCAGATCCAGTGAATAGCGCCTATCTCGGCCTTGAAAAACTGGTAACAGATCGATACCCCAATGTACTTGCTGCATCCATTGAAGGAGTACCAGACTATGAGGCCGTGCTTACCGGAATAAAACACAAAAAGCTGGCAGAACATTATGACAAAATTAAAATCATCCCCATGATGTACCTGGCTGGTATGCATGCCGAGGAAGATCTTATGGGGTCAAAGAAGAAAGAAAGCTGGCGGCTTATTCTCGAATCCATGGGATTTACCGTTGAATGTCCAATGGTGCAGCATAAGGGGACAGAATACTTTAAGGGCCTTGCTTACTACCCTGAAATCATTTCATTTTTCACAGAGCGGCTGCAGCGCAATCTTGAAATTGCAGAACTCTACTAGACAAGATGTACAAACAACTTTTCTTACTTTTCTCACTTGTTCTAGTATTTGCTTCCTGCTCACCTCAAATAGCTGTTGCAGAATATCCGCAACGAATCGTTTCCCTGGGACCGATTAATACCGAAAACGTCTTCCTCCTTGGCGCCGGTGATCGTCTGGTTGCTAACACCAACTACTGTGTGCGCCCGGAAGCTGCAAAAGCCAAGGAAAAAATTGGTTCTGTGATGCAGATTTCCATTGAAAAGATTATTGGCCTGCAACCTGATCTGGTACTGGCAACCGGACTCACTCCAGTACAGCAGATCAGACAGTTGAAGTCTGTCGGGATTAGGGTTGTTCAATTTAAACAACCATCATCCTACTCAGATATAGGCCGTCAGTTTCAGAAACTTGGCCAGTTGCTTGGGCTTGAAGAACAGGCGGAACAAATCATTGATGATACAAAAGGTAAACTCAGCATCCTGCAGAAAAAACTTTCCCAATTACCGAAACAGAAGGTTTTCTTTCAAGTAGGATCACAACCCCTATTCTCATCTGTTCCAAGTTCCTTTACCAATGATTTTATTGTCCTGGCCGGAGGAATAAATATTGCCCAAAATCAAAAAAAAGGCACCACAAACTATGAAAAGGTTATTGCAGCCAATCCCGACGTGATTATCATTGCCATGATGGGATCTGAAAGCGGTATCGCATTTCAGGAAAAGGAAAAATGGCTGCAGATTTCTGTTATCAATGCAGTACGCAGTAACCGGGTCCATGTGATCAGCCCGGACATTGCCTGCAGCCCATCCCCTGCAACCTTTGCCGACACCTTAGCCATCATGGCAGGGCTGATCCACCCTGAACTCAATATACATTAGAATTATGAACGTTTATGAGATTATCCAGAGCGGCGGTCCGGTTATGTGGCCCCTGCTACTCTGTTCCTTAGCAGTATGTACCGTTATTATTGAACGAATACTCTTCTGGATTTCCATCCGAAACAATCGTAACCGTCACTTGATGGATGAAGTCCTGAGCCTTGCAGAAGTCGGTAATTGGGAGCTGATCCGTGAAAAAGTAGCTGATTCCCAGGATTATGTCATAAAAGTACTCGTGGTTGGCATCGTGCACAGAGAATATGATATGGGTCGGGCCATGGAATCGGAAGCAAACGTTATGATACAGCGAATGAACCGATATATGCCCGTGCTCGACACCATGATCACGGTGGCTCCACTGCTTGGGATATTTGGAACGGTACTTGGAATTATTGGATCATTTAAGATTCTTGGCAGCAGTGGTATTGCCGATCCAAAACTGGTTACATCGGGTATCGCCCAGGCATTAATCACCACTGCCGCCGGACTTGGAATAGCTATTATCTCTGTAATTCCCTACAACTACTTCAACACACAGATCAACAGAGCTATTCATGTAATGGAGAAATACGCAACAAGCCTGGAAGTGGTTTATGAAAAACTGGGCAACAAGTCGTGAAGGTACACCATAAAGCCATCAAGGCACCACGTGTCGAGATGCTGCCACTGATTGATATCGTGTTTTTACTTCTCGTTTTCTTTATCTATGCGATGCTCTCCATGGCAGTACACCAGGGCCTGAACCTTGACCTGCCGGAGTCGACAGCAGCCGTCGAAAGCGAAGAAAGCCCGTTCTCGCTGTCTATTCAAAAGAATGAGAATAGAACAACCCTTTCCCTGAACAAAAAGCCCCTGATCCTGCCTGAACTTTGCCAGCGCCTTGCCACCCCAGCGCTCAGTAATCCAGAAAAGCCCTCAGTACTGATTTTTGCAGAAGAACACATTAACTACCAGCAACTCTATCGGGTTCTTGATGAACTCAACAAATGCGGTATCACTAAAATATCACTACAGGCAAGTTCGGAGTAAATACGCGTGAACCGATTGCTACTCGCCCTTCTTCTCACTCTCTGTATCCACGGATTCTTTATTCTTTCGCAATTCCATACTGACACAATTAAGCCACCAAAGATCACAGGAGACACGCGCATAGCAATCAGCCTCAGTCAGCCGCTTATCCCCAAAAAGGCCGAGAAGAGTGTACAACCTCCAAAACCACAACAGGAGAGTAGAAACCCTGATACGGTCACGCCAGAGGTTAAACAGGTTCTAAAGGCCACCTCGCCTGCAATTCTCAAGGCAAACAGCGTAAAAAAAATCTACCGCAGCGTACCACCAAGCACCAAGCAAGTCGAAAAAAGAATCAAGCAGCCTCCTCCACTGGCCACAAAAGCGACTCCAAAAGCAGCGGCACCTGTTTCTGTAAAAACGTCACCGCTCTATAAAAATAACAAAAAACCCAATTATCCAGCCCTGGCCCGCCATCGAAACTGGCAGGGAATCACTTTGTTATCGGTTATGGTTTCAGAAAAAGGAGCTGCTGACAGGGTCCTACTGTTTAAAAGCAGCGGCTATCCTCTCCTTGACAACTCTGCCCTAAAAACGGTGGCTACCTGGAGATTTCTTCCCGGAACCATATCCGGTCGCCCTACAGCCATGGAGATCTTAATCCCTATACACTTCAAACTGCGTTAGACCACAACTTGATTGATACCCCGTCCCCAGAATGCATAGCATAGCGTTCCAGTCACACCAAAAAAAAGCCGGATACCACTCTACAGAGTGACTTCCGGCTCGAAACAAAATTTACTACCCTTTTTTCTTCAACTGCTAGCTGCTAATCAGTTGCTCTCAACCATTCTAAGGCCTTTGCCTTATTATAAAAAACTTTATGCCTGATGGGGGTACCAATAACTTCCTTAATATCCATTGCATCGGCAATTTTCTTTTCCTGACTAACCTTGTTAAGCAATAGTGCCGTTTTCTGCTGAAGAGGATGATCACCAATTTTTTGGGCACCGAGAAAAGAAAGGGGCAGTTCACTGCAAATAACAAGAAGGCCAAAGGGCTCTGTACGCAACTGATTCCAGAAGTTCCAGGCCTCCATGACACATTGCCCATCTATAACAACATCTTCATTTTCAACAGCCTCGAAAATGTTTTCAGAAAGTTGAGTGATTTCACAGAAAGATAGGGAATAGTTCATAAGCTGATATCGATACAAGAATGAATGCCGTTAAATAAGCAAAAAAAAATCCTGTAAGTAGCTTACACCACTTACAGGATCTTCTTATTAATGGTGCCGAAGGCGAGAATCGAACTCGCACGACCGTGGGCCACTGCCCCCTCAAGGCAGTTCATGTTCTTATATTCCACATGATTACCTGCTTTAGTCGCAATTTTGGGCGTAATTTGAAAAAATTGACCAAAAGTCAAAACTTCCTGAATGGCCAAATGACCTTTCCGTCCTTGCTTCGTTTCCATTGATTTTTGGGTAGTCTTACGCTGTCTTCTTTGAAAATTCTTTTTCACCAGTCAACATCTTCTCTACACTGGCCAGTCTTTCTTCTAACTCACTTACTTTATTCTGTAATTTCAGGTTATCTTCCTTTACAGCATCGTTTTCTCTTTTTACCGCATCAACTTCCTGAGATGCCTGCAGCAACTTATTTAGGCTCACTAAGAAATCTCCATATGCTGAATTGGAACCGAGAATCTTTGCTGCCGTAGCAATGTTCTCTGGAAAATCGTCCAATATCTCCTGTTCATGTCGGTGAGATTCCGAATAGACAAGGTTTTTATGGCGTTTACCTGACACCGCTTTCGTCTCTTCCACGAGTTTTTCGCAGACATCCCTCCCTTTTTCGCCATCTAATATACGACGGCCTAAAGACAGCATATCCCCAAAAGTCACTCCAAAATGATCTGCAATTTTCTCGCGTATTTTATCAGACCCGGCCTTGCGTCCTTTAATTATTGCATTCAGATAGCCACGATCAATTTGCTGCTTCAGAGCAAGACGTGCCTGTGCGCCTCGACCTTCCTCAGAGAGAAAATGAGTTAACGCAGCATGAAATTGTTTAGAAACTAATTGAGCCATAGATCAATAATAGAGCACATGATCAAGAATTGAAAGAAAATACTGCAAAAACCGTCTACTTGAAACATTTTATGTTGACTTATTGCCATATTTGATCAACTTGTAGAGCATTATGCATATAACTAAACGAATTACCCAAAAAGAAATCGCGGAAAAAGCTGACATCAGTCCTGACTTCCTCAGCCATATCATTCATGGCAGGCGCCGCTGTCCTCCTGCTGTTGCTGAACGACTAGAAGATGTCACCGGTATCTGTAGGATGATTCTGGTATGGGGAGAAACAGCTGAAATTAGACAAGCAATTCAAAAAGTGTGTGGAAAATGATACGTGACAATTCCATGACAATAAATGAGGCAGCAGAGCTTGCAAAATGCAGTTATCACACCATCCATCGTGCCATCAAAAAAGGCGACTTGCCAGCGTACAAACCCGGGAAGACCGTATTGATTATGGAAAAAGATCTCGGTGACTGGTTCAAAAGCAAGCAGATACATACAGTGAAAATCGGACGACCACGCAAAAGCTTACAAATCCACAGGCGATAGAAATGATGTTCCCTGTATCAAAAGCCATAGATACTGCTCAGGAACGTTGCTTAAGTCGTCTATCTCCAGAACTACAGGAGAAGATACGGAAGCTCGAACAAATTCCACTCCTTCCAGAGTGGCCAGACAAAACGCGTGGTGCACCAAACATTTGCCTGCGCTCCTCACTTTTTGGTGTGATCAAACGAGGCCAACGCAAAGCTCTTAAGGGTGAGGTCATTGCCACAACCAAAGGCCTTGATATCCGCTATACGGGATGGCAACTAGATCAGGGAGATTTTGACGTTCTGGTTCAATCGCTCCATTTGCAGACCAGATATCTGGAGCGAACCTCAAATAATTTCATACGTTTTAGAATCAAAACTTTTCTTCGGGATGTTGGGCGTCACCCAGGAAAATCAGGTAGAGAATGGCTTAAAGACTGTTTTCGTCGCTTAACGGCAACTGCTATTGAAATCAACATTTGCTTCCCGCGTGGGCGAACAAACCAGTTGTTCACCTATGCTGGATCTCTAGTCGATGAGTTCTACTACAACGATCAGGAGCAGACCTATTTTCTTAAAGTTAATCCGAAACTGGCAGAACTCTTTGATGCAGGATGGACGCAGCTACAATGGCAGCAACGCCTACAGCTAAAATCTGACCTGGCAAAATGGTTACACGGCTTTTACGCCAGCCACCGAGAACCATATCCCATGAAAGTAGCAACATTAAAGCTGCTATGCGGATCCCGCAGTAAACGACTTGTTGACTACCGAAGAATTTTACGAATAGCCATGAATGAACTGGTCAGGGTAGAAGCCATCAACAGCTGGAAAATCGACAACACAGACAAAGTGCATGTACAGAAAAATACGACAAAAACAATCACTGAATAATTCATCTTGTGGGGGCATTACACTCACACCTGGGGGGCATAGCAGTCGCACAGTGGGGGCATCACACTCACACCTGGGGGGCATAACAGTCACACCGAAGGGGCGTTGCACTCACACCTGGGGGCATAACAGTCACAACAAAGGGGGCACAGCACTCACACGAAAGGGGCACAGCACGCACGATTTCGAAACCAGAAACCGCCCCTACCAGCTACTACCATTGAAACTGCGAACATCGAGAACAACAGCTAATCATCTTTTAATCTATATTTAATCTTTTAGAAAAAGCAGCCAATGCAAAATTTAAACAGAAAAAAGGCATTCCAAACCCATGATGCTTTATCTGAAGTCACATGGAACAAGATCATGCTTTGGGTATCAGAAAACCACAGTCTTATAAGGAGAATCGCATCTCCATATTACATCTACATAGCTGGCGACAGAGAAGACCTCTACCAAGAAGCAACACTTGCAGCCTACAAAACCGAAATTGTCATCAGGAAAAAAAATGCACCGGAAAAGTTTGTGCAATTCTTCCGAGTAATTTTCAGAACAGACTGTATCAAGATGGCTTCCGGCCTTCGAACGGTACACTGTCTTGAGGATTACTTCCTTCCGCTACAGGAAGAAACGACGCCAACCAAAGAACCGAAAAAGAAGGATATCAGTAAAGCTCTTGAGGCAGTGAGTAAACGCCAAAAGGAAGTATGCCTATGGCTTTTACAACAACCCACACCAGTCAGCACTCCAGATATCGCAAAGGAGTTCAATGTCAGTCGTCGTCATGCCTGCAGGCTTGTCAGTAATAGTGTGCAAAGGATTGCTGAGGCAGCATTGTGATCATCCATATTGATGAATACGCCAAATCAAGCCCCATTCCAAAACGTATCCTTCGTTATATGAACCGAATTGGCCTCATTAAAGATCCATTACTTGCAGACGAAATTATTGCCCTACAATTCCTTTCACAGATCTGGGGAAACAGAGAAGTGATACGAGCTCAATTAAACCGTCTTTCTATGAAATCCCGACTTAGCTTCTTAAAAACGGCACACATATCCACCAAGTGGGAACGATATGCCTACAGTCGTTTTTCAAACCTTGAACCTGGAAAAACATTACCCATGGAAACACTTGTTGAAGAGATCCAAACTACATTCTGTTTTCTCCTGAAGAAACAACACATTTCCCGGCTATACAAAATCAGAAATCGGGTTCAAGTTGCAAGACACCGTAAGAAAAACAAACCAGCAAATTGCTGAAGCGCCCTCTTACAGAGCACAAACAAATAAGTAATAAACATCATTTCTTGGAACTTACACAATGACCGGAATCGCCGCCCACAAGCTCATAAAAATTCTGGTTAGAGGTCACAGCCTGAGAAAAATAAAGATGAGATGAACAGAACTAATAAGATCATATTTCAGGCCATTACCATTGGTATATTTTTCGCCACAGGAGCAATGGCATTGGAAATCAGACAGCAGGAATTTACTTTTGATATGGCCATTATACAAAATGCGGAAAGCGAGACTTTCATTATTACGGAAGGTTCAACCAGCATCACAAAACTTTCAGAGAGATGCCAGATGCTAATGATCTATTTCCAGAAAGAAAGTTCAAGTTTATCACCCGAAGCTGCTCAAGAGATAATTGCAAAGATCAGAAAGAATGGAGTTCTACCCAATACGCCTCTGATGATAACCGGATATACCTGTGAATTAGGTACGGATAAACGCAACATGGATCTGTCTCAAAAACGATCCCAGACAGTTGCGGAAATTTTACTAGGTCATGGCTATTCAACCATTAAAGCGCAGGGAAAAGGGGCACAAAGTCCTATTACCCATGTCCCACAGGAATTCTACAAAAACAGAAGAGTTGAAATTGAAATCATGGAAATAAAGCAACTTCCACAACAATAAAAAACAACAGGAGAAAGCATCATGGAGATTGAACTTTCAACAGATAGTATGGCCAAAACGCGGCAGCTACAAACCCTAACAGTATTGGTTGCACTCTATTTTTTGATGGCAAGCAATGCAATGGCAATGACTGTTCCCGCTGCCGGATCCTTTGCCTACGATCTTTACGATATCGGCGTAAATCAGATCTTGCTTGGGCCAATTGGATTTGTGGCAGGTGTCGCCTGTATGGTCTTTGCTGCCATTCTTGCTATTCGACAGATGATTCTGCCTGCTGCCGGTGTTGTGCTGGGTGGCGCATTTCTTTTAAAGGCTGATGCTGTGGTTCAAACCATTGGAGCGACAATTATTTAATATTTTTATCTGCTGGAAAGAAACGATGGCTGAATATTCTTTTGTAAAACAATTCCCTCAATACCTGTCAAAACCCTTCCAGGTGCTCTGGTTTGAAGTGGATGAGCTAATCATTTTTCTCTTTACCCTGACTCTTGCCCTTATTTACGGAAAAGTTATGTGGATTGCCTTCTTAGCCATCCAATATTTTTACACACGAACCAAAAGAAAAAAACCTCGTGGTTTTTTGAAACATGGCCTTTACATGCTCGGGTTTATACAAATGAAAAATTACCCTGATTATTTTCAAAGGGAGTTCCACGAGTGAAAACTGAAGTATTTATACAGAAAACCAGCAATCTCTTTGTGGAAAACAGGCTACTCAAATTCGTAATTGTGGTTCTGGCTTTTGCGGTCTCCTTTAACTCATTCATGGTTTACCGGGCTGTAAAATACCAGCGTGTTGTGTTGATCCCACCCAAAATGACAGGCACGGTAGAATTTGTACAAGGAAAACCAACGGACAAATATTTGCGGGATATCAGCAGAAGGATTGCCACCTTGGCCACCAGTTATTCTCCACCAACGGCAAGGGCACAGTTTGAAGAACTTCTTTCCTACTTTGCTCCCGAGTCATATCCAGATGCATCCAAGCTTTGGTACTCTTTGGCCAGCAGGGTTGAGGAATCCCAAGTCAGCTCTGTTTATTATCTGGAGAAAATTAAAATTGGAGACAACTTTATCGAAATTTTTGGCAATTTGAAACAGTTTGCCGGAAACACACCACTTGATAACACCAGCAAGACATACATAATCCGTTATAGACTGCAAGATGGCAGGTTCTACGCCCTATCCTTTAAAGAAAAATATGCCGAACTGTCAGAGGGAAAAGGAGAAGAGAAAGAATGAAATTAAGATTGTTGTTCAGTGCTTCTGCTTTGTTATTTGCCACAAATGTTTTTGCCGACAATGTGATAACTGCAGAAGTTCCTACAGTTGTTGAACTATCCAACCATGATATCAACCGGATTGTCTGCCCGGGACCAATGAGTGATCTAATTTTTTCACAAGAAAAAGGGATGACAGGTCATTTCTCTGGCAATAATGCTTTTATCAAATTCAAGATTGAAGATGCTGGCGGCGAATATAGTTACGCTGATCAGGATAGTGAGTTATTTGTTGTCTGTAACGGTGCAATTTACACCTTGATTGTCACTCCCAGAGATATTTCATCAGCCACCATTCGCCTGGCATCTCCTCAGCAAAAATCTTTCAAACAGAATATTGCTCATTACAAAAACATGCCCCTTGAGAAACAGGCACTACAAGTAATTAGAGAGGCATATAACGAGAACTATCCTTCAAGTTATCGGGTTATCGATTCCAGCGAACCAATAGAGCTTTGCCCACGTATCAAAACGACATTGATCCAATCTGTAGATGTGGATGGAGTTGGGCTGCGCCTGAAAAAATATCTTATCACAGCCATAGGAACAGGGCAGAATTACGTGGATGAGAAATTGTTTGTTTCTCCACTTATTAGCGATTCCCTCCTGGCAGTCGCTGTGAACGATCACACCTTAAGTCCAGGTGAAACAAGCACCGTTTTTATCGTGGAGAAGAAGGAGCAGGTGCGATGAGTCTCAAAGAAAGATTTAACAACCTTGACCCGAAGCAGAAAAAAATCGTAATCTGGTCTTTGGTCGGTGCCACGCTTCTCGCTGTAACACTGGCCGGTCACAATCTTCGTTCTGATAGAGCTAAAAGTTTCTTTTCTACCATCAAAAAAACTCGTGAGATACAGCTTGAACCAGACCTTATCCAGAAAACAATGCTCCGTGAACAAAGACGTCAGCTTGAACAACTGGCAGAGAAATTGACCAAGCTGGAATATCAACAAAATAAAACATCGCTACATCTACAGACTCAAACAGAAGAAGAAAAAGTGTTTCCGGCCATACCAACTGCAGCCGAAGTGGTAAGCAAGCCAGTATCGCCTCCACTGCCAGAGGGAAATCAATGGCCTAAGCCAATTGGAAACAGAGGACAAATTGCATCATTGCCTCCCAAGGAAAAACAGATAATCGGCGAAATCAGTGTATTATCCAATCCGGCAATGTCAATTGAAGGTGAAGATCCTAAAAAAAAAGGACGGACAGTGTATTTACCTCCTTCATTTATGGAGGCAAAGCTTCTCACCGGTTTCGACGCTTCTACATCCGGGAAAGGCAGTAGTAATCCAGAACCTCTCCTGCTGAGAATTCAAACTCCGGCAGTATTACCCAATGATATCAAGGCTAATCTAAAAGGCTGTTTTGTCATAGCAGAGGCCGTGGGCAGGCTGGATAAAGAAAGAGCCGATGTGCGGCTGGTTTCCTTGTCGTGTCTGAGCAATGAAGGAAAGGCCATCATAGATACTCAGATAAAGGGATTTGTTACTGACTCAGATAGCAAAGTCGGCTTGTCGGGACGAGTAGTGTCCAGAATGGGTGCAGCCACAGCCAGAACAATAGTGGCAGGATTCTTCGGCGGAATGGGCGATATGTTAAAGTCCACTTCCACCACACAATCTGTATCCCCACTTGGCACCACTACTTCCGTGGACTCCGCCCAAATTGCAAAATATTCACTTGGAGGCGGACTATCCGAAGGAGCACGAAGTCTGCATGACTTCTATCTGAGCTTGGCGAAACAAGCCACGCCGGTGATTGAAGTGGGGGCCAGCAAGAAAATTACGGTCATTATTTCCGAAGGAAAAGAATTAGAAATTAGAGAACTTGAAGGAGAGCGACTGTAATTCCTTCTCGATGGTGGTAGTTCTGTCCTAAAAAAGCTTGTATCAAAACCCACCATGGATAATAATGTACATAGAAGTTAACAAGTACAGACAATACTATCCATGAAATCCAACAAAAGAAAAATCAGCGCCTCGGACAAAGCGAGGCATATTATCCAGCAGCACGGAGGAGTAATTCGTACAGCTAAAGCCATCCAATCCGGTATCCATCCCCGGACACTCTATCAACTACGAGATGAAGGCCTGGTAGAACAACTATCTCGTGGAGTATATCGACTTAGTGATCAAAAATCAGTTTCAGATCCAGATCTGGTCATTGTCGCCACCCGTATTCCCCAAGCCGTAATCTGCCTTACTTCTGCGCTATTCTTCCATGAAATGACAACTCAGATTCCCCACTCTGTATCCATTGCGATTCCAAAAGGATCGAATACTCCAAGGATTGATTATCCACCAATTTCAGTGCATAGATTTTCAAAGGAGGCACAGCAGGCTGGTGTTACCGTACACCAAATTGATAATGTTCCTGTCAAAATTTTCAATCCTGAGAAGACACTGGCCGATTGCTTTAAATTTCGAAATAAAATTGGGATGGACGTTGTTCTTGAAGCGATCAAATTTTATAAGATCAGAAAAGATGCCAAGCCCACTGAGGTACTTGGCTATGCAAAAATATGCAGAGTTGAAAAACAGATACGTCCTTACTTGGAGTCGATCATATGAAGTCTCCAAGTAATGTAGCGGCTTCGGTTCGACAACGTTTGCTCAACAAAGCAAGAAGTGACAACAGATCCTTCAACGAATTGCTGCAGTATTATGCCATGGAACGATTTCTGTACAGATTGTCCTGTTCCGATTCGGCTCATCGCTTTATTCTTAAAGGCGCACTGTTGCTAAAGGTGTGGGAAACTTCTGAATTCCGAGCCACCATGGATATCGACATGCTTGGAAAAACAAATAATGAGGAAGCGGATATCCTCCCTTTGATCAGTGACATTCTGGCTGTAAAGGTTGATGAAGACGGGATGGTCTTTGACCCTGATTCTTTACATGCAGAACCCATCACTAAAGGTGCAGCTTACGAGGGAATAAGGATCCGGTTTAGAGGTTCACTAGATACCGCAAGGGTGGTTATGCAAATGGACGTTGGGTTTGGAGATATAGTTTATCCTGCACCCGAAGAGGCTTCCTTGCCCACCATATTGGATTTCCCAGCACCAAAGCTGTACTGCTACACTCGAGAAAGTGCAATAGCTGAAAAATTTGAAGCAATGGTAAAACTGGGATTCCTGAATAGTAGAATGAAAGATTTCTATGATATTTGGATTTTATCACGAGGGTTTGATTTTGCAGGTTCTGATTTAGCAGAAGCAATCCGGCTCACGTTTAAGCAACGTCACTGCCTTATCCCGGAAACGATAGAAGCTTTTACACCATCTTTTATTTTGGAAAAGCAATCTCAATGGACAGCGTTTCGGAAAAGACTGGGCCAAGATTATATTCCTTCTGAATTTGAGGAAATAGTAACACACCTGAGTAACTTCCTTGCGCCAATTACTGCAACACTCGCCATCAACAAGAAGTTTGATGGAAAATGGTTGGCACCAGGACCATGGCAACACTCGTAAAACTATGTGTAAGTACAGATAGAGGATCAAAACACATATTATTCCCAAAAGAGGTGGATTGACTACAATGTTTAAGAATTCTGCACTATTTAGCCTATTCATCCAAAACAGACCAAAGTTTTCCCTCCTCGACAATTTCTGCAAATGTTTCGCTGAAAATCCTTCCTGAAATAAATCATCTTTGGGCAGATGTTCATCCTCGTGTAAAAGGCCCCTCAATAGATATCGTTCATTCCTTAAAATCACTATTAATCCTTCCAATGAGATTTTGATAAATCCATCAATAACAGTCTGATCATATTCAATCGATGTGTCAACAATCCAAGTATGGATTACCATGTCCTTTGTCTGACCAGAAATTCGAAGGTTGGCTCGAAAATCTCCATCATCCTCTAATGCTGACAAGACTGCCTCGTGCTTACGGCTGAGTTGTTGTGCTGCTTTGCGCAATGTCGTCGTGTAATGAATCCAGGCGTCTTGCACAGTCTTCCTGATGTACGTTGATTTAATTTCAAGAATAAATAAATGCCCATCTAAAAAACAGATCAGATCAATCTCTCCGGGATCACCGGTGAGTGATTTCGTCGGTTGATAGCCTTTAACCACGGAAAAATTTTTGCTTTCAAATAGTTCACCTAATCGCTGTTCGATGCGGTGTGTTTCATTTTTTCGATCATCACGGCGACAGCCAATCCGACGTAAATTATTTACAGCAGCAGTTGAATTATTCTGTGTAGCCATTAACCATGGCAGTTGGAATCCGTAACTACCCAGTTGCAAGATCGGCCGTTCATGGAATTCTGCTACAGGCATATTCGGATGTTTTTTAAAGCTACTTGCAAGTGTGTGAAGATCGTTAGTCCAGAATGAAAGAATAGCTTCGGCGGCTTTAATGTCGCCTTGTGGGTGAGAATTAGAAACAGTCCATGATTTGATACGTTGTGCTTTTTCGGCTGGTTCTGCCCAAGTCAGAGGAAAACGATTCTCGCCATCTGTAATCCCTTCAATTAAAAGTTGTCCAAGAGCACTGAGCCAGTTGCCAGAGGTTTTAAAATAATCTTTGAAAGGAGCAATATAATAGGCTTTAAAAAAAGCACTCACAAGCTCAAGCGAATGTAGCGCTTTAAATAGGCTGACCTGTGTTCCATTTGCTACCTTAACCTTATCATCTAATCCATATATTTCATTAAGCTGTAAGAATACTTGGGTCGCTTTTATGTATGCCTCACGGTTTCCAGCATCATTCTCTGGGCTTCCCTTGATGCTTCAGAAATTCAGTCCACTAACAAATGTAAAAACTGCGGTAAAATGACGATAGAAAAGGCACCGGAACACTACAAACTCGAAAAAGAAAACGAAGTGTCAGAGCCGGGAAAAATAAAATAAAACAACCGTGACTGATTACTGGGAAGTGGCAGCCAGGAACACAGAAAAGACTTTGTTCCTAATTCAATTAACGGTGTTGTAGTTCTGGGTAATCCATTTATGAAAAACAACCCAAATGTAAAGACACTGAGTATTCTGACCAATGCTGCTTTCCAAATCTGGATGGATCAACGGGAGAAACAGAAAAAAGCAAGTGAGCATACTGGCATCCGAAAGTTTCGTGAGCAAGTACGGGAAGAAAACTGCAATTTTCAACGATGATCGCTATGTAATTTTTTATGCTTATGAGGTTTTCATTCTCTGTGGTCGTAATGTCATCAGTCCAAACGGGATACCTGAACGAATTACCAAGGGTGACATCCTGCGTAAGTACGGAGTGTTGTGGGAACAAGCAACAGCTGAACCCTTTTTTTCCTTTTCATTTATCTGATTACCTTAATAAAGAAGCACCTCTTTCCCACAACACTTCACCCTTCTTCGTTTCATCGAAGCATTACGCCCTTCAAATAGAATCTCCTGAACTCTGGTAGCGTGTTATTCACTATACCTATGAAATTTTTGTTTGAGCACTGGATGTATGAGTAGTTATGAGGCTATGGCAAGCCGATAGATCATATCCAAAATCCTTATATGGAATATCCAGCTTCAAAAGAAGTTTAATTGACTTCTAAACCTTTTCCAGTTAATGTCCGTAAAATTTTCAGATGCTCGTAAAGGAGCTTAATAGGGAACCCGGTGTAAATCCGGGACGGGCCCGCCGCTGTGACCGGGGACGAATTCTGCATTGATGCCACTGACTTGAAGAAGTTGGGAAGGCGCAGAATAAGGACGAACCGGAAGTCAGAAGACCTGTCTGAGAATAATAGCAAATAAAGGACTACCCATTGCGGTGACCTCATTTGCAACCTGTCGTACTGGAGAAATGGTGCAGCAGGAAAGGCTTACCTTCGTGGACAAAAGGTAGAATGCTTGTGTCGTATTCGTGGAATTTAGGGAATCCCCGGATCTATTATTTATATAGGTCCGGGGATTTTTTTTTGCTTTTTGACAGAAGAGCAAATCTTCGGACAGTTTGTTTACTAAAACTATCTCCGGAAAAAAGTATGAAGCATTTTGTAGTTGCCATAACGAGTGGACAACTATTGTTTTTCGCCCAACTGGCCTATGCCACAGGTTTTGTGTTTGCCTGTGCGAACCGGGCCAAAACCACGCCCCTATCGATCATAACCATTGGAATCATGGTCATTGCTGTGGTTTGTAATGGCCTTGCCTTGGGGTTACGCTACTACCATTCCTGGCCGATGATGCCCATGTATCTGGGGTTGCCTGCGCTTCTCTGTTGCATGGGTGTTATATGGCTTCTGGGATCCTCTCATCGCCTTCTAAAGTCTGCTCGAACAGAGGGACTGCTGATCCAGGGTGTGATTGTGTTTCTGGCCATAATCACCCTGCTCTTCCCAAAGGACTTTTATCTGCCTTTCCTCCGTTCTGCGACCATCTGGTCTCACCTTTTTCTTATAACCGGAATAGTGGCGAAGGGATGCCTTCTTATGGCCTCAATCAAGGCGCTGATCTTTTGGCTTTATCACCAAAAAAACAAAACCGGCAAGAAAAAGACTTTGTCCTCAGCCATGCCCTGGGCACTATGGGGTTTTGTTTGTTTAACCGTATCAATGTTCACCGGTGAAGTCTGGTCGTATCTGGGTTGGGGGACTCCGGTGGTTTGGCATGATCCCGCCATCACAACAATTATGGCTATCTGGTTTTATTGGATTGCCTATCTGCATCTCCATTACACCCCCGGCTGGCATCCACCTCGAAGGGCAATATTTATGGTGATCGGCGGCCTGTTGCTAATTACCTTTGCCTGTCATCCTGATATGGGGCCGTTTCGGTTCCCGTTTAGGTGATCAGTATGGAACAGTCAAAAAACAGGCGCTTTAGCCTGTGGCTATGGCATTCACTTGGAAGTATCCGTCTGGCAGTTGTACTCTTAATCCTGCTGGCTGCTGACCTAAGTCTCGCCTATTTTTCAATAAATGGCAGAGGCATTATTTTTGAGCCGATGAATCAGGTGGGCATCTGGCCATGGCTCAAAACTTACGCCATGGCCAACCTTTGCCACACTGCCTGGTTCTTTATTCTTCTAGCACTCCTGACAGCTTTGGTAATCAACACCCTGGTCTGTACCTCCAGCAGGTTGTGGATACTGTTTCCTACTCTTAGAAAACATGGCTTAAGCAAACGCTTTTATTTTTCTCTATCCACCCACGTGATGCATTTAGGGATGCTTGCAATTCTTATCGGCTATCTAGTCAGTTATACCATGAGCCAGGTGTACCCAAGTCTTACCCTTGCCCTGAAAAAAGAAGCCCTTGTCGCAGGCACAAATCTTCGCCTGGAATTACTGTCCATGACTCTGCCCATCTATGAGGGTAAACGGTTGGAATCGTTTGCCGGGCGGATTATCAGCCCTGTTGTTCAGCTTAAGATTGCAGGTCCCATAGAAGAGCGCACAGCTACTCTTGGCTTTAACAATCCTGTCCGTTTCCAGGGCTACAGCTTCTTCTTACAACGCTTTTCTCCCAGACAGAAGAGTGGCATGAGCACCACCCGGTATATCGTGATCGATGTGCGTCGTGACCCAGGAGTCCTGCTCTATTTTATTGGCATCAGCTTCTTTCTAGGAGGCCTGTTGTTCTATGTCATTTTCTGGATACGCTCCAGACAACCAAGGAAAACAACTTCATGAATCGTTTAGTCAATATAGGTCTTATTGCTATCCTCGCTCTACTAATCTGTTCTTGTGATCGTGACAAGCAGTCTGCCACAAAATCATTTTTGCAGATCGGGGAATTCACCATCAACAAGGTCAGCAGCAACCTCACTCTTGTTCGTGATGGTGCCGGACGAACTCTTGCCCTGGTTCCAAGAGAAGCTCCTGCCCCCGAAGGCTACGAGCCCCAGATGATCGTTCGTACTCCTGTTAAAAGAGTCGTTGCCTATGGTTCCTTTGATGTTGCAACCCTGCGTGTTTTGGGCGTCTTAGATGAAACCTTGGTGGGGGTAACCCGCCCTGTAGAAAAGTGGTTTGTGGATGATGTCAAAACAGGCATGGAAACGGGAAAAATTGCCTATCTTGGAAATTCCAACGCCATTGATTTTGAACGACTGAAAAAACAACAGCCGGAATTGGTATTAACCTGGGATCCTGCAATTATTCCAATGCTCAATGACCTCGGTATTGCCTGTGTAATAACCTCAACACCTGTGGCCATGTGCCTCAATGCCCGAATGAGCTTTGTTAAATTCCTGGCTCCATTTTTTGGACGGCAACAGGAGGCGGATGATTTTTTTGCACGAGTCAGTGCTAGTCTCGAAAATATCAAGGAACGAACCGCAGGCCAATTCATACAGCCCAGGGTGATGTGGGGAGATATGTATGAAAAACGGGTGCTCGTTGAACCAGGAAATGCCTGGATCGGTGAGCTGGTGGGGCTGGCTCAGTCCGGTTATTTATTTGAAGATGTCTACGGTACCTCATGTATCGAAATTTCCATGGAACGATTTCTCTACAGCGGCATGGATGCGGATATCTATTTCACCTATCGTACCCCCAAAACTGGTGCCACCTCCAAGGCAGCCCTGGCCAAAATGCATCCACTTATGGCAGGAATGAAACCCCTGACGCCTGAAGGAAAGGTCTATGCACCTTTACCTCATTATTCTCAGTCTGGTGACAAGCTTGCTGAAATATTCACCGAGCTGTCAGTTATTATGCATCCCGAGCTCTACCTGGGCTATGAACTGCAATATTTCCAGTCATTGCCTGAAACCGATCCTACAGCAGAAGTCAGCTATAATGAATGATTCGACAAATACTATCAGTGCCCCCCTTACTTCGAGGCCGCCACTACTCATCTTTTCTCTGCTGGCTCTTGCAGCCCTCAGCATGATGGTGGTCAATGTGTGTTCCGGAAGCATCCCCCTGACGCTTACTGAGGTATGGAATATTCTCAGCTCACCGGATGGTTCCACGGAAAGTCTTATTGTCTGGAAAATCAGACTCCCTCGCGCCCTGGCCGGAATTTTCTGCGGTGGCTTTTTGGCAGTATCTGGGCTGCTCTTACAGGTCTATTTTCGCAACCCGGTGGTTGGCCCATTTATCCTTGGTATTTCCTCGGGGGCAACCTTAATGGTTTCTTTGGTTATGCTCACCACACTAACCATGCAACTATCAATCATGAATCCTTTCACCACTACTATCGCTGCCATGGCAGGTTCATACGGAATTATGATCATTGTCGTGGCCATAGCCTCAAAGGTTAGAAGCGGCATCACCCTGCTCATTGTTGGCCTTATGATGGGCTATCTCTGCCACTCCGTGACCTCGGTACTCACAGCCCTTGCAGAAAAGGAACAGCTCAAGGGATTTGTCCTCTGGCAGCTTGGCAGCTTCTCAGGCTTTAAGTGGGATGAAATATATTTGCTTATGATTGGAGGTGGTTTGCTGATGATTACGGTTTTTATGCTCTCTAAACCCCTGAATGCCATTTTGCTTGGCGAAGAGTATGCCCTTTCAATGGGGATCAATATCCGTGTATTCAGAATGTTGATCTTACTCTGCGCCTGTGCCCTTGCCGGAATGATAACAGCCATGGCAGGCCCCGTTGCCTTTATTGGCCTGGCTACCCCCCATATGGCTCGCATGGTTTTTTCCACCTCGGATAATCGTATTCTCATTCCAGCAACGCTCTTAATGGGTGCACTAGTTGCCAGTGGCTGTGATTTTATCGCACGTTCCCTGCTGTCACCAGTGGAATTACCCCTGTCTGCCATCACTGCCCTTTTTGGGGCTCCCATTGTTATCAGCTTACTTATGAAGAAAAAGGTGCAATTATGAAAATGTCTGCAGTCCAGAAATGTAGGTCTGTTCTTAGCTGCCGTGATCTTACGGTGGGTTATAAAGATACTCCTGTCATATCTAACATCAATCTTGATTTTGAAATGGGCCAGTTTATCACCCTGCTTGGCCCTAACGGGGCAGGAAAAACCACTTTACTGCGCACCCTTTCCAGGCATCTGGAATCTCTTGCCGGCACAATCCATGTTGGCGAGCGCTCTCTGACAGAATTTCGCCAGGCAGAACTCGCGAAAATCATGGCAGTAGTACTAACCGACAAAGTGACCCCTCCACTGTTTACTGTTTTTCAATTTGTTGCCCTGGGGCGATATCCTCACACCGACTTTCTTGGTCGATTGACCGAAAAAGACAGAGACGTGGTGAATCATTCCCTTGCCGCCGTCAATGCCGAAAACCTGACCCATCGTGAGTTTGCCAGTCTCAGTGATGGTGAACGGCAAAAAGTACTGGTGGCTCGTGCCCTTGCCCAGGAACCGCAGATTTTATTACTGGATGAACCCACCGCTCACCTTGATCTCAAACACAAGGTGGAGGTTATGGCAATCCTGCGTAATCTTTGCCGGAACAAGGGGATTACCGTCATTGCCTCCCTCCATGATGTGGATATAGCAGCCAAGGTTTCCGATCGGGTTGCTCTGGTTAAGGACGGAGCTATTAGCCATTGGGGCTATCCTGAAGAAGTATTGACTTCTGAGACCGTGGCTACGCTCTATGATTTCGACTCGGCCTGTTTCAGTCATCATCTGGGAAGTATTGAACTTCGTGGAGACTGCCATCGTGGGAAAGTCTTTGTTGTGGCCGGTATGGGGAGCGGTGCCACCATTTATCGAATGCTTGCTAAACGAGGCTACGCCATCAGCACCGGCGTCTTGCAGAGTAATGATCTCGATTGCTTTGTGGCCAACAGCTTAGGAGCTGACTGTGTTAGCCAGCATCCTTCTGAGACCATGAACAAAGAATCTCTGGAACTGGCCTGTGCCGGATTGGAAGAGTGTGATCTTGTCATTGATACGGGTTTTAACTCCAATGGTCCATACCACAGCAATCTCAGTTTGCTCCAAAAAGCCGTTAGCAGTGGCAAGCCTGTTTTTAGTCTCCGTGATGAACAAGGGGACTGGGCCATAAACGATGATAAGGCGAGCGTTATAATTGTTAAAACCACCAGTCAATTATTTGATGCCATGGAGACCAGTCAATGAAAAAACTGCAAGCCTATCGTCTCTGCTATTACTCTTCAGGTGGTATGGAACTGCCAGCGCTCAGCGAAGGCATTTTGAGTCATAGGAAGAGTGGCGGTCAAATCAAAGTCACGGCCAGGACTCAGACCCAACTCTTTGATAAAGCTCAACAACAGAGTTTTATCCAGGCTGCCATGAAGGCAGATATCATTATTGTCAGCCTCCATGGCGGCAAACTATCCTTTCCAGCTTTTGATCTTTTGATAACAGCCATGGCCAAGGCAGAACCTGGGCAGCGTCCCCATCTTCATATTCAACCAAGTGGTGGTGATGAAGACTCCTTACAAGCTGCCAGCGACCACAGTAGTGGCTTTGGTACTCCAGTTTGGGATACCATAAAGCAATATCTGGCCAGGGGCGGTCATATTAATATGCAGCGCCTCCTTCTGTATCTGCACAATCTCCTTTTTAGCTCTAAACTTGACTGTGCTCCTCCCCTTGATCTTGTCAATGAGGGGATCTACCATCCAGATATTGATGGTGTTCCTGAACTTAATGACTATCTACAAGAACATGTCGACCCCGAGCGTCTGACGGTGGGACTGTGGTTTTACCAGACCTATTGGGTCAATAACAATCTGGCCTATATCGATAGCATCATCCGCTCTATCGAAGCCCAGGGAGCCAGCGTTATACCGGTCTTTCATCTTCGTTATAAGGATGTTGAACGGGGTAATAATGGCGCTGATTATATCATTGAAGAATACTTTATGGATAAGGGTAAATCCCGTATCCAGGTATTAATAAACCCTCTACTCTTTAGTCTCAGTCTGGCCTCCCCAGACTACAAACATCTTCTCACCAAACTCGGTGTCCCCTGCATTCAAGCCATGATGTCCATGAGTCCCTATGCGGTATGGCGTGATTCGATCCAGGGCATGAGTACCTCTGATGTAAGTTTTGCAGCTGCCCAACCAGAGTTTGATGGAAACCTCATTGCTGTACCGGTGGCCACCCGTGAAGAGGATACCGTAGATCCGGTTACAGGGGGTTTGCTTGCCAAATCCCAACCCATCCCGGAACGGATTGATAAGCTGGTTCGCCTCAGTCTCAACTGGGCGAAATTATCACGAATAGAAAATAGTGAACGCAGGGTGGCAATCATTTTTCACCACTATCCCCCTCGGAACGACCGCATCGGCTGTGCAGCGGGATTGGATAGTTTCAACTCGGTAAAACTACTGCTCGATCGCATGGAAGAAGAAGGCTATAAACTGGCCCGCAGCTTTGAGTCTGGAGACGATCTGGCCCATGAATTATTGAACAAGATGACCGCAGACCAGCGGTGGCTAACCAGCGATCAAATGGCTGAGAGAGCTGAAGCCCATGCTGGAGCGGAACAGTATATCCCCTGGAATGAGGAGCTTCCCGAAGCCGTCCGGGCTAAAATGGAAAAAGACTGGGGCAAACCACCAGGCGATCTCTTTGTTCATGATGACAAGATTCATTTTGCCGGCTTGTTGAATGATAATGTCTTTATTTCCATCCAGCCTCCTCGGGGGTATTTTGAAAATATCGACAAGATCTACCACGATATGTATCTATCCACGCCCCATCAGTATCTTGCCCAATACCGCTGGATTCGTGATGTCTTCAAGGCCAATGTGGTCATGCATGTCGGTAAGCACGGCAGCCTTGAATGGCTGCCCGGCAAGGCCCTGGGGCTATCGGAGAGTTGCTATCCCGATCTTGCCATCATGGAACTGCCAAATGTGTACCCCTATATCATCAATGACCCAAGTGAGGGCACCCAGGCTAAACGACGAAGCTACGCCTGCATAATAGACCACCTGCCCCCGGCCTCTACCAATGCAGATCTTTACGAGGATTTGGCGGGTGTTGAAAATCTGCTGGCTGACTATGGCGTCGCCATCAGTGAAGACCCTAGCAAGATGAAAATCCTCCGTCCCATGATCTGGGAAGCAGTGGAAGCTGCCAATCTTGATAAGGATCTGGAGGTCACTGAAGCAAAGGTCATGGCAGACTTTGATAATTTCCTGGAAGATCTGCACAGCTATCTGCAAGACCTGGGCGACACCATGATTAACGATGGCCTGCATACCTTGGGGCAGGTTCCTGACGATGAACGGTTAATAGAGTTCATCGCCCAATTAACGAGGCTTGCCAACGGTGATGTCCCTTCTCTACGAGAGGCACTGGTTCAGGAGATGGGGTATGTGCTGGATGATCTCCTGGAAAATAAAGGCAAACGACTGGCAAAATACAATAATCAGACCGGAGGCCAAATCATAGCCACGGCTCATGGCGGTGCCCTTGATATCATCAAGAGAATGGCTGACACAGAATGGGACCGCGGAACAGTCTCCTGGATAAGTGACAACTTACAGGTTCAGGAAGCCTTACTCTATATCTGTGACACTTTGGTTCCAAATATCCGCCTTTGTAGCGAAGAGCTTGATGCCTCCTTAACCAGTATGGCTGGTGGTTTTGTCAGGCCCGGGCCTTCTGGAGCACCAACGCGCGGCCAGGCCGATATTCTTCCCACCGGCAGAAATTTTTATTCCGTTGATCCCAACAAGATTCCCTCCCCTGCCGCCTGGGAGGTGGGTAAAAGATTAGGTGATGCCCTGATTGAACGGTATCTCTCCGAAACAAGTAACTATCCTGATTCCGTAGGTATTCTGGTTTACGGCGGTGCCACCATGCGAACCAGAGGCGATGATATTGCCGAGATCTATTACCTAATGGGTCTAAAACCCATCTGGCAAAAGGGCAGTGGCAATGTTTCCGGCCTGGAGGTTATTCCTGCAAGCGAACTTGGTCGGCCAAGACTTGATGTGGTACCGCGTGTCAGTGGATTCTTTCGCGATGCCTTCCCAAATCTTATGGAACAGATCGACGAGGCCGTGGCTATGGTCAGCGCCTTAAATGAACCACCGGAAACAAACATCCTCCGTCGTAATGTCCTTGCTGATATTGAAGAATATAAACGACAAGGCTTAAGTGATGAGGAAGCTCAAAGGGAAGCCACTTTTCGGGTCTTTTCCTGCCCGCCGGGCACCTATGGCGCAGGAGTCAGTGAATTAATTGAATCCAAGAACTGGGAAACCCAGGATGATCTGGGGAATAATTATATCCGCTATTCTGCCCATGCCTATGCCTATGGCCAGGGTAGTTATGGTAAGCAAAAGCCAAAGAATTTTCGTCGTCTCCTGGCACGAATGGATGTCACCGTGAAAAATGAAGACTCACGGGAATACGACATGATGTCCTGTACCGATTATTACAATTATTATGGCGGCCTTATTGTGGCGGCAAAGACCGTGCGCGGCACCCTGCCCCTGGCAATCATGGGCGACTCTGCCGACCCTAAACGGGTCAGGATGAGAACCACCTTTGAAGAGGCCAAACATGTCCTGCGCTCCCGGCTGGTTAATCCCAAATGGCTGGATGGCATGAAACGCCATGGCTATAAAGGAGCTGGTGATATCTCTCATATGATGGATGTGGTTTTGGGCTGGGATGCCACTGCCGAGGTCATTGATGATTGGATGTACGAGGCCGTTGCCGAAAAATACGCACTCGATAAGGAGATGCAGGACTGGATGAAGGAAGTGAACCCCTACGCCCTGCAAAACATCCTCGACAAACTCTTAGAGGCCGTGAGTCGTGGCATGTGGAAAACCGATCAAAAAATGGAAGATGATCTCCGTGACGCCTATCTGGAAATAGAAGGAGAGATTGAGGAAAGAATAGAATGAAAGAATGCACGAAGAGAAACATCATAACACATAATTTACCCAACTTTACCATAGTTGCGCTCCTCACTCTGTTTTGCTTTAGCTGTACTGATGAACAGGCCAACGCTGCTGCTAATAATGATATCGATGGCGCAGTAATAATCACCGAGCAGGAGATTAAAGACCTACAAGCCCATACCATGGCGGATATTCTCAACACCATCCCAGGTATTGCTGCCGGCAGTTCATCGGTGAGTATCCACGGCAATTATAAGGTTAAAGTCTTTGTTGATGGCAGACCATTAAATGATCCCACCTCCAGCCATGGCGGGATCAAATTTGATCTGGTCAGCCCCGATCAGATTATGCAAATCAAAATACTGCTGGGTAAAGGCGGGGTACGCTACGGTCAGGATGCAAGCGGTGGCGTTATTCTCGTCAGCTCCAAGAGCGGCAACAGACTTTCAGGCAATATCAAGTCCTATGCTGGCAACAACAATCTTATTTATGGCAACAGCAATATTCAGCTAACGTCCGGGCCATTGTCAACGGAGGTGAGCGCCGGCTACGAGACCACAGATGGCTATAAGGTCAATAATGATAAAACCCGCTGGCGAACAGGGGCTAAACTTGGCTACATCTTCCATGACCAGTTAAACATCTCTTTCTCAGGAGATTATCTCGAAGATGATCGTGGTTTCTCCGGCTGCCCTGAATACCCGACACCCTATTCCCGGCAGGATAGCAACATGGGCTCCTACGTCTTGCAGGCGGATATCTATGATGTCAGCAATAAAACCTTTTTGACCCAGGGAACTAAACATAATAGCGATATCAGTAGTGGTTTGGATAAGACAATCAAAGTTAACGATTTCGGACAGGAGCTTAACGCCCACCTGAAAACTGAGAGCGGGGGAACCATAAACTATGGTGGAGCCTTTTATTGGAGTGATGCCAGTGATAGTGCTTTTGACGACCAGGACGAGAATAGTTTTTCTGCCTATATCATGGAGAATTTCCCCTTGAACCGTTTGCCACTTTCCCTGGCCTTTGGTCTCCGGGCCAATATAAACTCCAGTTTTGATAACGCCCTCAACCCCGAAGTCAAGACAACCTACAAGACCAAGTATTTGCGAACCACCCTGGCCTACAGCCGAACCAACAACACCCCCAGTTTTTACCAGCGTTACAATGAAACCAGCTCCACCAAGCCAAACCCTGACCTAACCATGGAAGTTGCCGATAATTACAGTCTGGCGTTCTCCGCCATGCTGAGTAAAACCATGGGGGGCAGTGCAACCCTATTTTATAATCAGCTCACCGATCGCATCACCTATGTCACCAATGACATCGGAGTTGGTCACTATGAAAACTTTGGCAAGGTCAGCTATACAGGCGGGGATCTTTCCTTAAACTGGACGCCACTCGACAAAGTAACACTCAAGGCCAGTTATACCTACATGCATGCCAAGGATAAGAATACCGGCCTTTTTTTACCAGCCAAGCCAGAACATAAGGCCAGACTTAATTTGAGCTACCGTCCCACGGAGCCCTTGTCTGTGGTGGTGATTATAAACGCCACATCCAAGGCCTTTCGTAACAGAGCAAACACCAAATCTGTAGCAGGTCATACCATCGCAGACTTAAAAACAGAATATGACTTTGGCCGTTTTAGCGTATTTGGCGAAGTAAACAATCTGACCGACAAACATTACTATTATACAGACGGCCTGCTCGCCCCGCCAAGGGACTGGTTTGTCGGTGTAAATATAAAAATTTAAGACCATGACAAATATACTCTACCCCCTGGCCGCCATAGTCGGTCAGGACGAATTAAAAATGAGCCTCATGCTCAATGGTGTTAATCCAGCCATTGGTGGTGTCCTTATTCGAGGCGAAAAAGGGACTGCCAAATCCACTGCTGTCCGCGCCCTCACCGGGCTTCTTCCGGAACTTGAAGTGGTTTCAGGATGTCGTTTTTCGTGTAATCCGCAGCGCTCCGATGAGCTCTGTTTCGAGTGTAGGGAGAGCCAGCTGGACCTTGAACATAATACGCGTCAGGCACGATTGATTACTCTCCCACTGAATGCCACTGAAGACAGAGTGACAGGTGGAATTGATTTTTCATCCACCATTAAAAATGGCAAGGCCGTCCTTCAAACCGGCCTGCTGGCGGATGCCCATCGCGGCATCCTCTATGTAGATGAGGTGAACCTGCTGGATGACCATATCGTTGACTTAATACTCGATACTGCTGCCTCAGGGCGTAATGTCATTGAGCGAGAAGGTATCAGTATCAGCCATCAAGCCCGTTTTATTCTTATCGGTACCATGAACCCTGAAGAAGGTGAGCTACGTCCCCAGCTTTTAGATCGCTTTGGACTCTGTATTGAAGTTGCTGGCAGTGATGATCTTGATGAGCGCGTAAGCCTGTTGACCAAACGAGAAGAATTTGACAGCAATCCCTTGAAATTTTGCAGCAAATTCAGTGATGAGAGTGAACGGATTCGCAAGCAGATAGTACAAGGTCGAGCGCAATTATCCAAAGTCCGAGTCCCACCATATATGCGGATATTTATCAGTGAACTCTGTACTGAAAATAGTGTCGCAGGCCATAGGGCAGACCTGATGATGGAACAGGCGGCCATGGCACTTGCTGCCCTTGAGGGAGAAAACGAAGTTCGAAGCGATCATATCCGCCGGGTGGCTCCCATGGTTTTGATTCATCGCACACGTGATGCTCAGCCCCCACCACCTCCTGAACCGCCGCAAACACGAAACCAGGAGAACGAGGACAACTCAGAGCAGGAAGAATCAGAGGATAAGCAAACTGAACAGGACAACACCGAGGCCACAGAGGAGCAAGGAAAACCGGAACAGAAAGAACAGGGGCAAGAACAAGCAGAGACAAATGATGAGCACAATCAGTCCGAGGATGATGGACAGGAAGAACAAAACCCTGAATCCGAAGAACAGGGGCAAGAAAACAGTCCTAAAAACAGTGAAGATCAGGTCTTTGAGATCGGTGCATCATTTAAGGTAAAAAAAATCACCACAACAAAGGATCGTATCGCCAGGCGTGGTTCGGGACGAAGATCCCGTTCCCGGGTTTCGCAAAAACAGGGCCGCTACAGTCGAGCCAGCAGCAATGGCGTTCAGGGTGACATTGCCATGGATGCAACAATCAGAGCCGCTGCCCCGTATCAGCTTGGGCGCAGTGGCAATTTAGCTGTGCGACTGACCAGTGATGACTTCCGTTTTAAAATACGGGAAAAACGAATCGGAAACCTCCTCTTGTTTCTAGTAGATGCCTCAGGTTCAATGGGTGCTCGGGGTCGCATGGCGGCCTCCAAGGGGGCTGTGATGTCACTGCTTCTCGATGCCTACCAGAAGCGGGATAAAGTTTCTATGGTCACCTTTCGCCGTAACGAGGCTGGGGTCAACCTGCCCATTACCAATTCGGTGGAACTTGCCGGGAAGTTGTTGGCTGAAATGCCTGTTGGCGGGCGGACACCACTTTCTGCGGGTTTAGTCAAAGGCTATGAACAGATGCGCAATTTCCTGATCCGTGAGCCAACGGGCAAGCCCATTGTAATCATCCTCACCGATGGCAAAGGAAATGTCAGTTTGGGTGATGACAAACCCGTGGATGAGATGCTCAAACTTGCTGCTGCCATGGCCGGTGAAAGCCGAGCAAAGTATATCGTGGTCGACACTGAAGAAGACGGGCTGGTGACCTTTGATCTGGCTCGCAAACTCGCAGGCGCTTTGGACGGTGACTATTTTAAAATTAAAGATATGCAGGCTGAAGAGCTTGTGAATATCGTTCGCGAAAAACAATAGGAATACAATAAAATGAAGAAAAAACCAAACTATCCATTTGTTGGAATTGTCGGCCAGGAGAAAATGAAACTGGCCCTAATTTTAAATATCATCACCCCGGGATTATCTGGGGTACTGATTCGTGGCGAAAAAGGGACAGCCAAATCCACAGCGGTACGCGCCCTGGCTGAGATATTACCGGTGATAAAGACAATCGCCGATTCTCCCTTTCAGCTTGACCCCGCCCATGAGTATGAAAGTTACCTGGAAATCAACAAAATGCTAGGTCAGCCCCCAAAAACTCGTGATCAACTGACAGTTCGTGAACGTAAGATACAGGTGGTGGAACTGCCAGTGGGAGCTACCGAGGATCGGGTGGTAGGAACCCTTGATCTGGAACATGCCCTTAAAAAAGGCGAAAAACGAGTTGAACCCGGTCTGCTCTCCCTTGCACATCGCGGCATCCTCTATGTGGATGAAGTGAATCTGTTGGATGACCATGTTGTGGATATTTTACTCGACGCTGCGGCCATGGGAGTGAACACCATCGAACGAGAGGGAATCAGCTTTTCCCACCCCGCTCGTTTCACTCTGGTTGGTACCATGAATCCTGAAGAAGGCGAATTACGCCCCCAGCTCTTAGACCGCTTTGGACTTTGCGTCAATATTAAGGGTATTGGCAGCATCGAAGACCGGGTAGCCATTATGGAACAGAGGATCGCATTTGATGAAAATCCCGAAAAATTCTGCAAACAATGGCAGGAACAATCCGATGAACTTGTGGCCAGGATCATGAAGGCCAGGGAATCCTACGACCAGGTCAAGGTTGAGCAGGATCTACTCTATGAAATTGCCCGCAGTTGTGTTGAGGTTGGAGTTGATGGTCATCGAGGCGATATCATTATCTTAAAAACTGCCAAGACGCTTGCAGCTTACCATGGTCGAACCAAGGTGCAGTCATCGGATATTCATGAAGCTGTTGAATTCGCCCTTCCCCATCGAATCAGGCGACAACCTCTTATGGAAATCCCTGAAAGTATCGGAGAATTACGAGCTAAACAAAAGGCTGCTTAACAGGATAAAAATATGATCGAGATACAAGGTCTGCAAAAAATATACGGCAAAACACATGCCCTTAATTCCATAGATTTGACGGTGCCTGACGGTGAGCTCTTTGCCTATTTAGGCCCCAATGGTGCCGGGAAATCAACTACAATTCGAATCCTCACAGGGCTTACAAAAATGAGTGGCGGTAAGGCCAGTCTTGGTGGGTTTGATATTGAGACAGACTCCATAGCTGCCAAACGACAATTTGGAGTTGTTCACCAGTATGTAAATTTAGATCAGGAGCTCACAGTTTTTGAAAACCTCGATATCCACGGCCAGCTTTTTGGCATGCGAAGAAGCGTGCGAAAGGAAAAGATCAAAGAATTACTTGCCTATATCGAAATGAGTAAGCGGGCAGATACCTTGATTAAGGCATTGTCTGGTGGTCTCAAACGCCGGGTCACTATTGCCCGAGCCTTGCTTCACGAACCTAGCATCCTCTTTCTTGACGAACCAACCGTCGGTCTGGATGCCGCCATCCGCCGCAGGATATGGGCCTTAATCAAAAAAATCCAACAACAGGGAACCACTATTTTTCTCACCACCCATTATATTGAGGAAGCCGAGTTCCTTGCTGAACGGGTTGCCTTTCTTGATAATGGCAGGATTGTCGCCCTGGATAATCCTAGGCATCTCATGGCTGGAGTTGGCTCATGGGCCATTGATCAGATTAAAGAGAGCGGTATGGAAACCCATTATTTCAAGGATAGAGATCAGGCCGCAACCTTTCAGGCCGATGATGGTTTTACCCTGCGTCGGGTAAATCTTGAGGATGCCTTCCTGTCGTTAACTGGAAAAAAGGTGCAATCATGATAAATGCAAGCTGGGCGGTGTATCGTCGGGAAATGTTGATCCTTAAACGCCGTTTTAAACGACAGGTAGCGGGTCAGGCAGTTTCGCCCCTGCTTTATCTTATAACTTTTGGTTATGCCATGGGTGGGGAGTTACACTTTGATGGTGTCAGTTATCTTGAATTCTTATTACCTGGTTTGGTGGCAATGAGCAGTATGACCCAGGCCTTTGCCATTTCAACGGATATTAATGTAGCCAGGTTTTACTGGCATATATTTGATGAATTCCAGGCAGCTCCGATTTCTAATGCCAGCTATGTCGCAGGTGAGGTTCTGGCAGGGATAACCCGTGCTCTTTTAAGCATTGTTATCATCCTGGGATTAGGACTGCTCTTCGGAGTACAGCTTCATTATGGCCCAATATTCTGGCTGGCAATCCTGTTAAACAGTTTTTTATTTGCCTGCCTTGCGGTGGCTCTGGCCATGGTGGTCAAAAGCCATGCTGATCAAAGCCTGTTGACCAACTTTGTTATCACCCCCATGGCCTTTCTAGGTGGCACTTTTTTCCCGCTTGACCGCCTACCTGAGTGGCTGCAAAGTTTCCTCGGTTTGCTCCCCCTGACCCACGCTTCCACCGTTATTCGTGCAGCGGCATTAGGTGAGGCCGTAAACTGGACATCACTCGTATTATTGAGTGGTCTCAGTCTGATTTTATTTTTGATCGCTTACCGTTGCGTCAATAAGGCAAGAGACTGAGTACTGAACAATTCTGATTTTCAAATGTATTAGCCGTCCCGTTAAAAAACATTTTTTCATTTAATACTAAAAACAGACCTTACAGCTACAGGAGAATAAAATGGAAATTATCGCTGAAAATTTACACCTTATGAATCTGAAGTTCCTGCAGGCCATTGAGAATCGAGATAAAAATTCCTTGATACAACTTGCCAAAAGTGAAGTTGATGCCGGAGCAACGGCACTTGATGTCAATATGGGCCAGAATCGGAATCTTGGCCGTCTCACGCCCTGGGTAGTGGAAACAATCCAACAGGCTGTGGAAGTGCCGCTGTTCCTTTCCAGTCATGTATTAAAACAACAACGCGCTCTGGAGGTTCATAAGGGAACGGCTACCATCAATGCCGTTACCGCAAGCCCTGAAAAACTTGTAACGGCCATGGAAACGGCAAAATACTTCCAGGCAAATTTAGTGGTTCTACTGGTGAGCTCAGAGCTTACCCCTTCCGATACAGACGGACGTCTTCGACTTGCCTCAAACGTTCTGGAAATGGCGGAAAACGTTGGGCTCCCTCAGGAAAACCTCTATCTAGACCCTGTTATGGCCTGTCGTCCAGATCCCAGTTCATGGTATTTGGGAAGTGGCCTCCCAGATATTGATACGATCCTTGATTCTATTCATCTGATTGGTGAATTAACTGCAAATCGCCTGAAGACCATCCTTGCCATAAGTAATTCCTCAGTATGCCTTGCTACAGGCAAACGTTCTGCCTTTCATTGTCACTTCCTGCCCATGCTCCATGATGCTGGCCTAAATGCAGTCATTATGAATTGCCACGACAAAAGGCTAATGGCAGTTGCAGAGGAGCTAGCAATCAAGTTAGCAGCATAATAATCATTTTATGGACGGACCATGCACCTTAACACCTATTACAATGGGGTCGAACTCCATCGGGGCGACAAGATTATTTACGCAAAATTTCTGGAACCCCATCTGGTGATTTCCACATGCCGGGCTGCTGGCGGGCTACGAACGGGACTTGATTATGTCCTGAATTACCAGAGCTGCGAGCCCTGCAATCATAATCGCGGTCACGCACTCCACGATCCTGAGGTATATCGGCAGATGATCTGTGAACCCCATGGTCTGCCAGCCGAGAAATGCGCCACCATGGGAACGGCTGCCAATATGCACCATGCAGCCTTTGTGGTGCAGAAGTTCAGGGAGCTCGCAGTGCTGGCCGTTGTCACCGGCGGAGTAGAGACCAATGCCGGCCGGGCTGGAGATCCGGCCTCGGTGATGGAGAGTGAAAAGGAATTTGAGAAACTTGATCCAGCTGAAAAAATACCCGGTCCCGGCACCATTAATATAATGTTGTTTATCAACCATGCCCTCACCGAGGCAGCACTAACCAGAACCATCATGATGGCAACAGAAGCCAAGACTGCCGCCTTGCAGGAACTGGCCGTTAATTCCAGATACTCCGATGGGTTGGCCACCGGTACGGGCACTGATCAGATCATTGTTTCTGCTCCAGATCGCGCAGGTTATCGGGTAGGCTGGGCGGGTAAACATGGTAAACTTGGAGAGTTGATAGGTCTGGCTGTCAAGGCGGCAGTAAAAGAGACCTTGGCCAAACAGAATGGCTTAACTCCCATGGGACAATGTTCTGCCAAAATTCTTCTCGAACGCTTTGGCTGCACCAGAGCATCCATGACAGACACTATTGCCAGTTATTTAGAGACAGACCATGCTGAAACACTGCGTAACAACTTCATTGGAATTATTCGTGATCCCGTTACCGTGGCGGCTGTTGCTGGCATGGTTCACATCCGTGACACATTCAGATGGGGAATCCTTCCTGCTTCTTGCTGGCAGGAAATTATGGGGGCGGCGGCGGCCCAGATCTCCTGCGCCATTAGCGGGCAGTATGAGCAGATGGAACAGTTTCGAAGTCAACTAGCCAAGGTTTCCGGCAAACCAGACAACAACGATTTTCTGGCACTCTGCCTGCAGGCCATGGCCTTAGGATTTAGCAATAAATGGTCGGTACCTCAAGAGAACAAAGACGATACAATTCAGGGGAAAGAGAAATCATGACCAGAACCATTCGTATTCTTTATATCCACACCATGATGTTCCATCGTCGTTGCTGGCAGCAAGCCACTGACATATTGGCAGATATGGGTATTGAGGTCATCTTTGTCTCTCAGCAACAAGCCCTGGCACAATTAGAGGACGCAAGCTGGGATATCATGCTTGCCGAATTAAGCCTTGGTCAAAACAATTATGAAGAGATCATTGCAAGAGCAGACAAAGTTCCAAATCGTCTCGGTCTTTCTACTGAACTACCGGGTACTTTCACCACCTTTGGCAATGAAGTAAAAACAACCTTTGCTGAATTTACCAAGGTAATGTCAGCCAACAATTATGCGGGTGGTCTTATTTCTTTGGCAAGAGACGCAGGCTTTACTATCGACCCCATGCCTCTTAAGAAAGTAACAACAAGCGGCATATGGCACCCGGATGCCGCAAACGTTTTTACAAGCCCTGCAGAGTATCTTGCCTGGCGGACTACAAATAAACTACCAATCTCCTCTCTGGTGGCGGTTCTCTTCTATTATGGTCAATTGGTGGAAGATAATCTGGCCGAAATCGACTTTTTGATCCGCCAACTTGAAAAAAATGGCCTCTGCCCCATACCTGTTTTTTCGCCTGGGGTTGAAGGGGGAGATACCCATCCGGTCTGGTATGAATATTTACGTCAGACCGCAAATATTAATGCAATTATCAATTTCATCGCTGGTCGTTTATTCAAGACAAAGGAAGAGGCAAAACTCCTGGAAGATCTTGATGTGCCCATTCTTCAAGGCTTACGTTCCCACTCACAGACACCTGAGCAATGGCTTGAAGATCCGGTTGGTTTACCCTCTATGACTGCGGTGTTCTCCCAAAGCTATCCTGAAATGTTTGGAGCCATTCAACCCACCATGGTTTCCGGTACTTTGCAAGAACAAGAGCAACACGATCACGGAATGCGGACATTCCTTCCCATTGCTGAACGAATCGCCTGCCTCTGTAACCGTGTCAAAAGGCAGGTGAAACTCCGCACGTTGGCCAATAAAGATAAACGAGTAACCATCGTCCTCCATAACAATCCTTGCAAGGGAGTTGAGGCCACCATTGGAATGGCGGTGGGACTTGATACCTTTCAGAGTCTGGGTCGTTTACTCATGGCACTGGCAGATTCCGGCTATGATACAGGTGATGCCCCCTTTGACGGGTATGAAATACTTACAGAGATTCAAAACCGAAAGGCAATGTCAGAGTTTCGCTGGACCACCATAGACGAGATTGTTGACAAGGGCGGGTCTCTGTACATGGTTGGCCGCGACGAATATAACAACTGGTTTGAAAGATTACCTATGGAGGTACAAAATAAGGTTAATGATGACTGGGATCCCTTTCCCGGCCAGGGTATGGTCTGGCAGAAGGATGGCGAAGATGTACTGGTCATCACCGGCCTCTCATATGGCAATATCAAGATTATTGTCCAACCAAAACGGGGGTGTTACGGGGCAAAATGCAATGGTGAGGTCTGTCGTATTCTCCATGATCCCAATCTGGCACCACCCCATCACTGGTTAGCCACCTATAAATTTATTCAGGATACAAGCGATGCCGTGATTCATTTTGGCACTGAAGGTGCGTTGGAATACCTGCCCGGCAAACAAAATGGCCTGTCAGGTCGCTGTTTTCCAGATATCAGCATCGGTGATTTACCCAATTTCTATCCCTATGTCATGGATGTTGTGGGCGAGGGTTTGATCGCAAAACGGCGGGGCCAGGCGATCCTTGTGGATCACCTTGGCCCAACATTCAGCCCGTCAATATTAAATAAAGAAATGGTTGAACTGGACGAACTGCTCAATCAATATGGCCAGGCGGAACAAAGTGGTGATAGGGCTCGCAGGCAGATCTTGCAAGAAACCATAACACCACTTCTTGATCTTTTGGATCTTCATATAGATGAAAAAAACAAGGACTTTACAAAATCCCTTGATCTGGCTCGCCGCAGTTTAGCTGGCCAACACCGAAGCCTCAGCCCCGAGTCGCTTCATATCCTTGGCCAATCTCCTGATAATGCAGAAACCGGCAGGATACTTGCCACCATGCTGCATCAGTCTCCAGAGGATCTTCCCAGTACGGCAGCACTTGCGAATTCCCATGAAAAAGCAGCAATATTTCTGGCTGAACTTGCCTTAACATCATCAGAAAATATCGAGCCGGAACAACACAAGTTACACAGTTATTGTAGACAGGTAGCAGATGGTCTGGCCCATTGCCCCCTTGAAATCACCCGCCTACTCCATGGCCTGAATGGTGGTTATATTCCAGCAGGAATGGCAGGAAGTCTGGTCAGTGGTCAGCTTGAAGCCTTACCCACCGGACGAAATTTTTTCAGTAAAGACATCAGCCGATTACCCACCAGGGCTGCCTGGCAGGTGGGGCAGAGCATGGCAGAGGCAATGCTGACCAGATACCTCGGCGAAGAAGCTTGTTTCCCTGAACAGGTTGGTATCTCCATCTGGAGTGCGGATGCCTTTAAAAGTGATGGCGAGCTGTTTTGCCAAATTCTTTGCCTTATGGGGATCAGGCCCAAATGGGATGGACCGGCCAGGTGCACCGGCATTGAGATTATTCCCCTGGACGAACTAAAACTTAACTGGCAGGACAAGGAAATAAGCAGACCACGGGTAGATGTAACTATCGAAACATCTGGAATTATGCGTGATATGGTTCCCCATTTTTGCGATTTACTGGATCAGGCCGTGGTGTTGGCCAGTGGCCTGGATGAACCATTTGAGAGAAATTATATTCGCAAACACACCGAAGAACAGATGGCTGAATTACGAGCAGAAACCGCCAGCACCCTAAGCGAGGCTCAGATCAGACGCATGGCAACCTATCGCGTTTTTTCGTCACCGCCTGGCACCTATGGTCTTGGGGTTGGCCTGGCCCTTGATGCCTCGGCCTGGACCACAGATATTGACCTTGCAGAGGTGTATATTAATTGGGGCGGTCATGCCTACGGAAGTGGTGAAGAGGCCGTGGTTGCCCGTGATCTGCTGGCCAAACAACTGGGGAGACTGGATATTGCTTACATGAAACAGGCAAGCGAAGAGTATGACATCCTTGATTGCAGTTGCTACGCCGTCAGTCAAGGTTCCATGGCCACGGCGACCCGGGCCTTATCCGGGGGCAATGCCAAACTTTACTGGACAGAGGCCGGGCCAGGAGCAGAACTAAGCGATGCCAAAGAACAGCTTATGCGTTCAGCCCAAACTCATTTGCTCAACAGATCCTGGATTAAAGGTATGAAAAATCATGGTTACCAGGGAGCCATGGCGGTGAGCAGCCGGGTTAATAATCTTTTTAAATGGAGTGCCGTAAGCCATAGCGTGCCAAAGACACTTTTTGATCAGGTGATAAAAACCTATATTCAGGACAAAGAAAACCATGAGTGGCTGAGCCGGGAAAACCCCTATGCCATGGAAGAGATTACCCGCCGATTATTAGAAGCCGCCTCCCGTGGTCTCTGGCAGGCAGGTGAGGAAATGCTTGTTGCTGTGCAAAATGCGGCCTTGGATATTGAGGGCGATATGGAAGAGCGAATGGGTGATGTTCGGGAGGAATTTCAAGGAAGCAAGGTGGATGTTCTTGGTGCCGATGACGTTGATAAATGGCAACTAGAATGGAGGATAAGCAAATGAGCAAAGAGACCTCCCAAAACAAGAAAAAAGATGGTTTGCTTTTGGTATTTACCGGCCATGGCAAGGGGAAGACCACCTCAGCCATCGGCATTACCATGCGAGCGGTGGGCCATGGTTTTAAGACTTGCTTTATCCAGTTTATTAAAGGAAGCTGGAAATATGGTGAAATGGAGGCAATTGCCAAATTTCCAGACAATATTGACTTTCATATCATTGGCCGGGGCTTTACCTGGAAATCAGATAATCTTGATAAAGACCGTGCGGTGGCAAGGGAGGCATGGGAAAAGGCCAAAGAGGCGATATTTTCCGGGGACTATAAAATGGTGGTACTTGATGAATTCACCTATCTGTTCCTCTATGACATGATCGACCGGGAAGACGCCCTTAGGGTTCTGGCCAATAAACCGAAAGGTCTGCATATTGTTATTACTGGTCGTGATGCAGACCCAGCCCTGATTAACCTTGCCGATCTGGTCACTGAGATGAAAGTAATTAAGCATCCCTACAAGCAAGGGATAAAGGCCCAGAAAGGGATAGAATTCTGATGCTGGGGCAAATAAAAAAATTACTGAATTTTTCCACCCACCCTGGAGAGCCAGAACCCTTTAATGATGATTGGGTGCAAATTGCCGATTTTATCAATAAATGGCAGTTCGATGGCATTGAATTATTGCCGGTGGGTGACTATCCTTTTGCGCGAATCCCAAAGGAACTGATCCACGGTATGCACCTGCGGTTCTTTGTTATTCTGCGCCATATAATGCAAAACGACCAGCAGGGTCTTGTTGATATGTTCGGCAGCCCGGCTGATGTGCAGCGCCTTTATGGCGGTACGGACAGGCAATGTATTATCGATGCCTATGTGGATCAGTTTGAGTTGGCCCATCGCTTAGGTTGCGAATATGTCGTCTTTCATCAGTCCAATGCGAACTGGGATATATTTATAATTGGCAATTTCCCTGGCACTGGCAGGATACCCTGAAGCTCTGTAGTGAAATCCTTAATGAAGCATTGAGCCGGAGCCAGTATAAAGGCTTGCTCTTATTTGAAAATCTTTGGTGGCCCGGGAGCTTCCGGCTGGAGAGTAACGACGAATACGACTACCTCCTGCAACACGTTAATTATGATCGTTGCGGAATTGTTTTAGATACCGGCCATCTGCTCAACAGCAGTGGCGGGTTTACGAAAGAACCCGAGGCAATTGCCTATTTACTCAAGCGAGTGCAGGACATGGGGGAGATGGCCAAGGAAATTCGCACCGTTCATCTGACCTGTAGCCTGAGCGGTGATTATATCAAAAAAAGTAGACAATCTGCCCAAGCAAAGAGTGAAGACAGCTTTTGGCAACAGCTAACAGCCGCCAGAAGGCATGTCTCCCGGATTGACCCCCACGAGCCCTTTTCAGATCCAGCCATTTCCGGCCTTTTTGATCTTATTAAACCAGACAATGTGGTCTTCGAGTTTACCTTTCGGGGCCTTGACATCTGGCAAGACAAGATCGCTACCCAAAAACAGGCTTTGCAGGAACGATTATGGCCATAAATCATAGTATTAGAAAATGGAGCATAGCTCTATTGAGTGTTTTCTTACTGACAATAGCATGGATACCTGCCTGGGCTGAAGGACAGGTTGAGATTCGCTATAGCAAAAATTTGAAGGTGGAATACCGTGACAAGCTGACACTGGTCACCGTAAGCAATCCCTGGCCTGGCGCCAACACAGGTTTCCATTATCTTTTGAAACCAAGGGGAGCAAAAACCCCTGCTGCTTATGCAAATTATCAGATCGTCGAAATCCCCATCCAGGGGATGGTGGCTCTTTCCTCAACCTATCTTGCCTTTATTGAACAACTTGGTCTGACAGATAAGCTTCTTGGATTAAGTGATCTCAGCCGAGTCCATTCCGTAAAGATACGTGAAGCCTCTCTCGCAGGGCAGATCAAAGAGGTTGGCCAGGGCTCAAACCTTTTGGTGGAATCCATCCTTGATTTAGAGCCAGATATTATCTTTACCTATGCCACCGGGGGTTTTCGCGATGCCCATCCTAAATTACTTGAAGCAGGTCTCAAGGTGGGGGTCTGTGCCGAATATATGGAATCTCACCCCTTAGGCAGGGCTGAGTGGATTAAGTTCATTGCTCTCTTTTACGACAAAGGTGCAGAAGCTGAACGGATATTTAATGCTGTTGAGGCCAGATATCTCGAACTTACCAACGTAACAAGCAATGTTGACCAGCGACCAACGGTTATCACCAATGCCCCTTATGGTGGACGATGGACGGTCTCTGGTGGCAATAGTTTTATCGGTCGTTTTCTTAAAGATAGCGGGGCTGATTATGTCTGGAAAGAGACAACTCAGGATGGCTCAATACCCATGGATATTGAACTGGTCTATGATCGGGGGCTGAATGCAGAGTTTTGGCTTAATACCAGCGTCTGGACAAGCCTCACCCAGGCTCTACGATCCGCCCCACGAATGGCGAACTTTGCCTCTTTGCAGGCAGGCAAACTGTTTAACAATAATAAACAGCTTAACACAGCAGGGGGCAATGATTTCTGGGAGTCTGGCATACTTGCGCCGGATGTTATCCTGGCTGACCTGATCCGTATCTTTCACCCAGAATTATTACCCAAGCATGAACTTTACTATTACAGGCAGTTGCAATGAAAAGTGTGAAAAAACGAATTTTCATCTGTTGGCTGAAAAGTAAAAAGAGTGGTAGGAGATGGGCCAATATAAATGATTAGTTTACGATACCTTGTGCCTCTACTTCTGCTTAGCATTGCCATGGCCTTTATCCTAGATCTGGTAACCGGAACAGTAACCATCCCACCTGATCAAGTCTTAACCATCTTACTTGGCAATGAACCAGAACGAACAAGCTGGAACGCGATTATTATGCTCTTTCGTCTGCCAAAAGCGCTCACAGCCCTTATTGCTGGTGCCGCCCTTGCCCTCAGTGGCCTGATGATGCAGACCCTGTTTCGTAACCCCCTGGCCGGGCCATCGGTCCTGGGTATTAGTTCTGGAGCAAGCCTGGGTGTTGCTCTGGTGGTGCTTGGTACTTCCATCAGTCATCGTGGAGCCAGGCTCATTGAAGGACTGGGTCTTGCTGGTAACCTTACTTTGGTTCTAGCCTCTGCCCTTGGAGCCTTTATGGTGCTCCTCGCCATTCTTATTGCGGCTCGCTGGGTGGATAATGTTATGACCCTGCTGATTATTGGTATCCTGGGCGGCTTTGCCCTGGGAAGTGTGGTGAGTGTACTTATTCATTTTAGCCGGCCCGAGATGGTGCAGGCCTATATGGTCTGGACCTTTGGCAGCTTCAGCAATATCACCTGGCAGGAAATGTGGATTTTCCTACCCGTTATTGTCATTACTTCTTCTCTTTGCATGTTGGTGGGTAAACCGCTGAATGGTTTGCTCCTTGGTGAAACCTACGCAAAAAGTATGGGGCTTAATTATCTGCCGGTTCGCCTGATTGTCATCACCCTGACCGCTGTTCTCGTTGGCTGTGTCTCTGCCTATTGCGGGCCCGTAGCCTTTATCGGCATTGCCGTCCCCCATTTGGCCCGGGTGGTGGCTGCCACCTCCGATCATAGAGTATTACTCCCCGTAACTGCATCCTTGGGCGGGGTGGTGGCCCTGGTTGCGGATATCCTGGCTCAACTTCCGGGCCATGCAACCGTGCTGCCGCTTAATGCGGTCACCGCCCTGATTGGCAGTCCGGTGATTATCTGGTTTATCTTAAAAAGACAAAAGGTTCAGCGGAGTTTTGTCTGATGATAAACGATATCAGATACCTGATACTGGCGCTGACCAGCCGTTGTAATCTCAAATACCGTTATTGCTATCTGGCAGCCGGAGGGAAAGGCGATGACATGGCGGATGCGGTGTTGGATCAGGCCTTAGATCTTATTAGTAATACGAAGAAGCCCTGCCATATCCAGATTACTGGTGGTGAACCAACCCTGGTTCCAGAAAAGATTGCCAGAGTTGCAGAACAGAGTCGTTTACTATCTGCAAAAGTGCAACTGGCAATTCAAAGCAACGCAACCCTGTTAACCAGGGAACTTGGCCGGTTATTTAAAGAATATAAATTTCAGGTGGGAGTGAGCCTTGATGATCCTTCAGGTGTTGTCGATGTTTCTCATTCCCAAGCTCCATCCTTTTTAAAGAAAAAAAGGATGGAGCTAAGGTGGTGTCGGTGGCTCTGTTAATTATTTCAGAGTAATACCATTGTGTTGGGCGGCGTCCGCGATATGGTCGACAAATATCTGTGCGAATTTGTCGTTGGAGCCAAGACCCTGAAGGACAGTTGTTACCTCGTACCCCTCTTTGGTCAGAATATTTTTCCAGGAATCATCTTCAGCGCCGGCCATATCATTAGTGGCGTGATCACCTGCAACAATCATAAAGGGTTTCAGGAGAACTTTTTTCGTTTTTGCATGCGCCATTGCAGGGAGAATGTCATCAAGTCCAGGCATCCCTTCAACCGTACCAATAAAGGTCTTTATCTCAGGATAGGCTGCTCTCATTTTCTTTTGAGTTTCAGCATAGATCCCGGTGGACCAGTGTTCGTTACCGTGTCCCATATACACCAGCATTGCGCCTGCCTTTTTTGCCTGTGCGGCATCGGCGGCTAACGTTGCAACAGCTTCGGCCACATCTTCATGGTAATTATAGCGATCCCCGGGCATGCCAAGGGCAGGCCGCCCCATGACCAGTTTGTCAAAAGGGCTCCACTTGTTTTTGGTGGTTTTAATGGAAGCCAGGCCGTTGACATAGGATTTGAGATCTTGTGCTTGTTCCATATAAAACATGTGGGTGGGTTGAACAATAATATTACGATATCCTTCTTCGCGTAGATCACCAATGGTGGAAATAATATTTTTCACATAGAGTATTTCTTCCGGAATACCCTCATCAAGCCACTTCTTGGTATCTATCCTCCGTTTATTCCAAACCGAACGAATGATATTGGAGGTGAAAGTTACCCGTACTTCAGTATTGGGATAAGCTGCTTTGGTTTTATCAATAATATTGACAATGGATTTGACCGCTGTTGGTACTGTGGTACCAAAACTGGCAATAACAATGACTGTTTTTCCCGTATCCCGGCTTGTCTTTCCGGAAGCCATAACATTCGTGGATGCCAGCATCACTGCCATCATAATTCCCAAGACCAGATGTTTCATTGTGTTGTTCATGTTTTTATACTCCTTTTTTTGAAGATCCGGCTCAATACCGGATCTGCTTAAGAATACCCTGCCATACAGAGTTAAACTGTCTATAAGATAACGCCGACCTAGAACTCATATGCCAATTGCGTAGTGAATGTGTTGGCACTTTCATCTGTTCCGCCATCATTCAGGTCATAATCAGTATCATAAAAATACTCAAAGGTGAGTGCAGTAGAAGGAAAGATTTCAAATGATGCCGCTGCAATATACCTGGTCTCCGGCAATCCAAGTTCCACTGCATCATCAGTACCCTGCATGCCAATTGCAAAATTAGCCGGGATATCACCTAAATCAACCCCATAGCCAAATTCGACATTCCATGCTGACGGCTCTGCTCCATAAACATCTGTTGGGTCAGCAGCGTTCTCATCATCAAAATTATCAAGGGCTGTCACATACTCAGCAACAATCATAGCAGGGCCAAAAGTTGCAATGGCATGTACACCAAGACCACCAACCTGATCCCGAACAGTGTCTTTGCCAAGATCATCATTGAAAAAGTCATTGATCCCGCCGGAATCTGCAATATTACCAACGTAGGAAAGTCCTGCGTCTATTGTCATACTGTCATTTTCAAAAGCGTAGCCAAGCTGTGCGCCATAACCTTTAATCACACTCGATCCACCGTCAGTTTTCATTCCATTGTAAGCAAAAACACCACCATATAATCCAGCTGCTTCAAAACCAACATTCATCCCAAAATCACTGATCTCACCAATCTCAAGGGTAAACGGGTCTTGAATCATATTGGTTTCAAAGTTACCAAATGGAACGTAAATTTTTCCAACTGCAACACTCAGAGGGAATTTATCATAGTTGCCTATCTCAATAAAACCTTCATCGATGATTATATGATCATCCTCTTCTCCACCTTCATACAACGCAAGAAGACTACCTCTCGCCCAGTCGTTTACTTCAACATCAAGACCCAACTCAACAGTTGCCAGAACAAACTCGTTAAAATTGTTCCCTTCGAAATCATCTCCGGTTGCAAATTCACCTTCAATCACACCGGAAAGAGTGACATAATCGTTAATGGATTCCCCCCCTTTCTCAGCCAGCTGTTTTGCAATTTCCCCTTCAATAACTGAGCGACGGTCAGTCCTGGCCTCCTCACTGACCCTGGCACTATTCTCCGTGCCGGATGCACCGAACGATACAGTCTGCCCGCTCTCAAGCTCAGCAATACGCTGACTAAGCTGCTGATTCTGAGAAATCAGCTCCTGTACCTGCCGTTTAATTGTTTCCATGTCAGATGCACCGCCTGCAAAAGCAGAGGTTCCACCGAGCATACAGAGCATTCCGGCTGCCAGTACAATTTTCTTGTAACTTTTCTTCAATTAACACACCTCCTGTAAAATATTCAGGCTGGAGATGTGCTCAAAAAAAAGCAAAAAAAATCCCCGAACCTATGAAATAATAGATCCGAGGAGTCCCTGATTTTCCCACGAATACAACATAAACATTTACCCCCTATCCACGAGGGAATGCTTTTTCCACTATGCATCTTTACCGGCACATGCGGATAGATCTCAGACAGGTCTTCTGACTCCCGGTTCGTCCTCCTTTTGCGCCTTCCCAACTCCTGAAAGTCAGTGGCTAAAATGCAAAAGTCGTCCCCGGTCACAGCGGCGGGCCCGTTCCGGATTTTCACCGGATTCCCTATTAAGCTCTGTTAAGAGCATCTGAAGAATAACGACTATTTATCAATAATCTGATGAGAAGTCAATTCTGAAGTTTCCTGTAAACTTTTATAGTACAAACCCTCAATTCCTGAAACCACCATGCACAGTAGCATTTTGACAAAATAATTATGTGGCCTTTACATTTGCGGAAATGATACGTCAGTTCAACAGAATAAGTCCCGCCACCCAGGAAAGCTGCTCCTGGTCGTCTTCAGGTGTAAAGATAGTATTGGGCCAACCGACGGATTCCATCAGTTTGCCCACGTTAACGCCATATCCTGACATTGATGGCCGAGCATGTTCGGGGTAGCGGCATTCCCCCTCTTTCGCTACGACCCTGCAATTCGGTTTATCATGGCAAAAGCTGGGTTTACAGGAACCTCCTGCAAATCCGGCTGAGCTTGTGAAACCAAGCTGTATAGCCTTTTTTTCGATTTCAGCCACAATCTCATGTAGAAGCCGCATGACCTGAGGGCGGTCTTCCCCTTGGAGGGAGCATGTTTGGATTTCAAGGCTAATGACCATGGTATGGCGGCATGATTTGAGTAATTTCCTGAATTCGGCAGGTCCGGTTACATAGGGCGGACAACTCATGGATTGTCCCCAAAAAGGACATATGGGATCATGACACAGATCGGCCAACTTCTCTTCCACGCAAACTTTATCCGGTGCTAACCGTTTTGCTCTGGTGGCCCCGACTCCTTCCGCAAACGACTGCAACAACTCAATGGCTTTTTTTTCCTGGGTATCATTCATTTATGAACTCGCATTTTATTGCAGCGCCACCGCACCGGGAAGTTCCTTGCCTTCCATCAGGCACAAAAAGGCTCCACCACCGGTTAACATATAGGAGATATTGTCTGCCTCACCAAATTTTCTGACTGCAGCGTTGGAATCACCACCTCCAATGATGGTTAAAGCTCGGCTTGCCCCGATATAACGAGCAATATTCTTAGTTCCCTGCGCATATGGTTCGAATTCAAACATTCCCATGGGGCCATTCCAGACAATGGTTTGCGCACTGGTCAGCGCCTCTTGAAAACAGATCACCGACGCCGGGCCAATATCCAGGGCCATGCAGTCCTCGGGGATATCCTGAACCGTAACAGGTTTAAGCGCCTTGGCAGCAGCAGACGGTTTCTCAGCCACAACAAGGTCAACAGGCAGATAAACCTTGACCCCTTTTTTGCGCGCCTCAGACAGCAGGCTATTCGCCTCCTGCAACAGGTCATCTTCCACCAGTGATTTACCTATATCATACCCCTGGCTTTTCAAAAAAGTGTTAGCCATGGCTCCGCCGATAATTAAGGAATCCACTTTATCCAGCATATTGGCCAGCGCACCCAATTTGCTTGAAACCTTTGCCCCGCCGACAAGAGCGACCAGCGGACGGGCCGGTTCATCCACCGAACGATGAAAATAAGCCAATTCCTTTTCCAGCAAAAATCCCGCCCCCTTGCACTCCACATGTTCGGCAACGCCAACCACCGAAGCATGGGCGCGGTGGGAGACGGCGAAGGCATCATTGATGTATACATCGGCAAGGTATGCCAGTTGTTTTGAGAAGTAAGGGTCATTGGCCTGTTCCCCGGTATGATAGCGGAGATTTTCCAGCAAAACAACATCACCATCCTCCATGGCAGCAACCCTTGACTCGGTGGAAGCCCCCACGCAGCTCGCTATCAGAGGTACCTCTTGCCCTAATATGTTGCTCAGATATTGGGCAACCGGTGCCAGGGAGTATTTTCCAACCCGCTCCCCCTTTGGCCTACCCATGTGGGAGCAGAGTATTATTTTTGCCCTCTGTTCAAGGGCATATTCAATGGTGGGCAGCACGGTTCTGATGCGCAAGTCATCGGAGATCAATCCTTTCCCATCCAGAGGTACATTGAAATCAACCCGAATGAGTACTCTTTTTCCCGTAATATCAATATCACTAATTGTTTGCATATCTATTTCCTGATTTATTTTTTTTACTTCCTACGGCTTATCAGCTCTACTGCCGATTAATGCCATGTTTTTCCATGAGGCGGTAAAAAGTCCGCCTGGGGATACCGGAGAGCTTGGACGCCTGACTTATATTACCTTTTGCATCTTCCAGAAAACGGGAAATCTCATGCTTTTCGTAATTTGCCACCAGCCGATCCCGCGATGTTTTCAATTTTTCCTGACCAGCAACTTCTCCCTCACGAACCTCACTGGTTATCTTCACAACAGGAATGGCGAGATCATCGGGAATAATGACACTGTTTTTACAGACAATAACGGCCCGCTCAATGATGTTTTCCAGCTCACGAACATTGCCTGGCCAATCATAATTAACCATGACGTTAATGGCGTCATCAGAGATGCCCTGCATCTTTTTGTTGAGCTTATCCTCCGCCTTGGTAAGAAAATGAAAGGCGAGATAGGGGATATCTTCCCTTCTGTCGCGGAGATCGGGTAGTTCAATGGTAAAGGTGTTGAACCGGTAGTAAAGATCCTGGCGGAAATCACCGTTTCTGATCGCTTCGTCAAGATTGCGATTGGTGGCAGCTATAACTCGAACCTTAACATGCCTGACCCTGGGTGATCCCACCGATCGTATTTCACCGGATTGCAGGAAGCGCAGCATCTTTGCCTGTAGTTCCATTTTCATGTCACCAATCTCATCAAGGAAGATAGTACCATTGTCTGCCTCTTCCAGCAGTCCCCGACAATCCTTTTCAGCACCGGTAAAAGCGCCTTTGACATAGCCAAATAGCTCACTTTCAATAAGGGAGGAAGTCAGAGCTGTACAATTGACCGTGACAAAGGGTTTATCCCGCAGGAGACTCGCCCTGTGGATAGATCTGGCAGCCAGATCCTTGCCTGTCCCTGTATTGCCAAGAAAAAGAACCGTTGTCGGGGTCGGAGCAACCATTTCGATCATCTTTTTTACCCTGTCGATTGCCTTTGATTTGCCGATGATGTTCTTATCGCGACAGGAATAAAGATCAAGCTCCCGTTGGGTTATCCGGTATTTGTTTTCATAATCATAAGCTGACTGATACCCCCGCACCAGCAAATGGATAAGCTTAACCGTCGAGCCATGCAGTACCAGGGTATTCTCGCCGGCAAGACTGTCGGCAAACTGTCGGCTTTTTTCATCGCCTATCATATCAAGGATAATATCCGGCGGATCTCCTCCCATGGCCTGATCACTACTGGTCCAGAAAGAAATGCCAAGCTCCCGGCTTAGTTCCAGCAAGTCTCTACTCATGGAGGAATTGAGAACCCCGGTCAGTTGCAACTCAGTGGTATTATGAATAGCCTTAAGGAGAGCCGCGCCTTTGGAGCCGATTCCGATCACCAGCACCCTGAAATCAATGATGGTATTGCCGTCAACCGGTTGCCGCTGTTTTATGGTCATACACTTCTCCTCAGCGCTGTCGGGTTCATCCTGATCCAGCAACGCTTCCATCTTCTTCCTCCAGAAAGTTCTCACGCACCAGTCGGGCCGCTGCAACCATATTGGTCAACATCCCCTCCGATTCTTGCCAGGTTCTTGTTTTCAAGCCGCAATCAGGATTAATCCAGAGCTTGTCCCTGGGAATATTTTCAAGGGCGCTCTTTATCAGATCAACAAGCTCTTCCTGCTCCGGCACCCTTGGACTGTGAATGTCGATGATGCCGGGGCCGATATCATTGGGGTAGAGAAAAGTATGAAACGCATGGAGCAGTTCCATCCTGCTGCGACTAGCCTCAATAGAAATCACATCTGCGTCCATGGCGGCAATTGCGTGCATAATTTCATTAAATTCGCAGTAACACATATGGGTATGAATCTGGGTTTCGTCCCGTACTCCGCTGGAGGCAAGGCGAAACGAGGCCACTGCCCAGTCAAGGTATTCCTGCTGTTCTTCTTTTAACAGCGGCATCCCTTCTCTGAGCGCGGGTTCATCAATCTGGATAATCCGTATGCCCGCCTGTTCCAGGTCAGCGACCTCCGCCCGCACAATCAGGGCCAGTTGCCGGCAAGTTGCAGACAGTGGTTGATCGTCCCTGACAAAACTCCATTTGAGCATGGTCACCGGACCTGTGAGCATACCTTTAACAGGTCTGTTGGTCAGGGACTGGGCAAAGAAGGTCTCTTTAACGGTTAGAGGTTTTGGCCGGGATACATCACCGTAAATAATCGGCGGTTTGACGCAGCGCGTGCCGTAACTCTGGACCCAGCCGTTTTCGCTGATACAGATCCCCTCTATGCGGGCAGCAAAGTATTCAACCATATCTGTTCGTTCCGGCTCACCGTGCACCAGGACATCCAGACCGATTTTTTCCTGTTTCTGTATGGCATCCCGGATGTATTGCTGAATGACATGGTCATACTGATCCGAGGTAACCTGCCCCAGCCGATATTGCTTTCGTATCGCACGTAACTCTTCAGTTTGGGGGAATGATCCAATGGTTGTTGTTGGCAGTATGGGCAGGCCGAGCTGTTTTTGTTGAATCTTTTTACGCTTACCAAAAGCGGTACTGCGCCTATACATATCAGGAGTTACAGCCTGCACATCATCTTGTACCCGTTGATTGTAAATGAGACTGGACGAGCTTTTGTCTGGAAAAGAATTTCGGGAATCAGCCAAAATGGAGTGCGAGTCCTCAGAATCTGCAATCGCAGCTGTGGCCAGGGTTTTAAGCTCAACACATTTTTCCCGGGCAAAACTGCACAACTTTAGAATTTCGGCGTTCATTCGACTCTCATTATTCAGGTTGACCGGCACATGGAGAAAAGAGCAGGAAGGTGCGACCATGATTCTGTCGTCAGAAAGATGATTTCTTACTTTTTCTATGGCGGCCAAAGCATTCTCCGGCTCTGTACGCCAGATGTTGGTACCGTCGACAATGCCCAGGGACAGGGTTTTATTCCGGGGCAGATAGTCAAGGATTGTCGGTAACTGATCTATGCCATGGATCAAATCAAGATGCAGACCGCTAGCTGGAATATTAACAACAGAGGAAGGATCTGTGAGCCTGCCAAAATAGGTGGCAAGCATTATTTTCCCACCACTCGCCTCTTGCAGGCGTTGATAGATCGAGGCCATTTTATTTAAAATTTCCGGCTCAATATCAGTGGTAAGAATTGGTTCATCAAGCTGTATCCAGTCGCACTTTTGGGAAAAACGGGCAAGGATTTCTTCATAAACAGCAACGACTTTTTCCAGATGTTGCCAGCGATTGAAGCCGGGAACCATACTCTTTCCGAGCTGGATAAAGGTAAAAGGGCCGATCAGGACAGGTTTGAGATGCAGGCCAATTTTCTCACCTTCATCAAAATATTCAAACAGCGTATTGGAAGACAGGCTAAATTCCTGGTCAGGAGAGAATTCCGGAACAATATAATGATAATTGGTATTAAACCACTTGGTCATTTCCATGGCTTCCATGCCTGGTTTATCACTATCGCCGCGTGCCATTTTAAAATAGAGATCAAGGTCTGCACCCGTCTCCGGTGGACAAAAGCGTTGTGGAATGGCGCCAAGCATTGCTACCATGTCTAACATTTGGTCGTAAAAAGAAAAATCACCGACAGGAAGCAGATCAATACCGGCCTGTTTCTGCAAGAGCCAGTTTTCAAAACGAATGGTCGCACCAGTGTTCAGAAGTTCAGTTTTGGTCACCTTTTGTTGCCAGAAACCCTCCACCGCCCATTTCAGTTCACGGTTTTTACCTATTCGTGGAAATCCTAAAGTGTGTGTAAGCATTATTTCCCCTTGTTTTTCTTAACAGTTAGCGCAACAAACCCTGCAATATGGACTTCAAGCCCAAGAGTTTATTGAACAAAGAGGGGAAAACGCTAATCTCTGAAACAAGATAAGCAGAAAAGAAAACAGTGAGGAATCAGCCTAAGAAGGTACGGGAATTGAAGAATAATATCCCGCCTGTAGAGTGGAAAACACCGTTATCCTTCTGGGTCTAAGTCGCGAGATCCCCGATAGGTATACACTAAACAGGTCGTCTTCTGGCTTACGAAACAGGGGGGAACCCCTTGGACATGTTACAATTCCCTTAACCTTCCCGGCAAGCGCCAGCGATTGAAGGAAATAATCATGTCTGTTTCGAATACAGCAGCGCGTCTGCGACGGATTCTCACCGTCTTCCGTTTCCTGTTTGTACCTGAATATCTGACAATCAGGCCTAAGGAACCTGAATCAGATATTGTTTTATATGTTAAATCAACTGTAACTATTCAACTCACTTTCATCCTCGTCTTGAGTAAATAATGGTGCATGAAGTGAGCTTTCAATTTAATACTAAACCGTGCCATTTAAACAAATAGTTATGGTTCTGACAACAGCAAAATCACCCTTCCCCACAGATGTCCAGAAATGCCTGATGCCTTTCCCGATAAGGCGGATAGGCAAAAAAGGCTGAACCGGAAACAAGGATATCTGCTCCGGAACTGACAATTTCTGCGGCATTATCAAGGGTAACGCCGCCATCAATCTGAATGAGGGCTTTGCCGTTGCCTTGGGAGATCATCGCCTTTAACTTCCGCAGCTTTTCAAGGCAAAACGGAATAAATTTCTGCCCACCAAACCCTGGATTCACACTCATAAGAAGAACCATATGCAGCTGTGGGAGCAGGTGTTCGATCTGGGTCACAGGGGTATGAGGGTTCAGCGCCACAGCCGGTTTAACACCCTGTCTGGCGATTTCACTTACGGTCCGTTCCAGGTGATTTTCCGCCTCTGCGTGGACGCAAATCAGATCTGCCCCGGCATCAACAAAGGCGTTAATATACCGGCCCGGCTCGTTAATCATCAGGTGAACATCAAAAAACAGCTTACTGTTTTTCCGACATGCCGAGATTATTCCCGGACCCATGGTAATATTCGGAACAAACATGCCATCCATCACATCCCAGTGTACCCAGTTCAGACCGGCATCTTCAAGGTCACAAAGTTCATCCCGCAGACGGCTGAAATCCGAAGAAAGCAGCGATGGTGATAAAATCATCTCTTTCATAATCAACAGACCTCCGGATCAAAAATTCCTGTCTTATATTTTTCCGCCATTATTTCCAGAGAAAGCGGTTTGATTTTGCAGGCGTTTCCGGCCGCGCCAAAAGCCTCGAACCGTTTCCGGCACAGTCCGTTCATGGCCTCCGTGGCTGCTTTAAAGAATTTTCTCGGATCAAAATTATCTGTATTTTCCACCACATGTCGCCTTACCGCACCAGTGGATGTCAAACGCAGATCCGTATCTATATTAACCTTACGGACTCCATACTTGATACCCTTACAGATCTCGTCCACAGGAACGCCATAGGTTTCCGGCAAAGTACCACCGTGGTCATTGATAACCTCCAGCCATTCCTGAGGGACAGAAGAAGAGCCGTGCATAACCAGGTGGGTGCCGGGAATACGGGCGTGGATCTCTTTAATTCGCTCAATGGCAAGGACTTCTCCACTTGGAGGGCTGGAAAATTTATACGCTCCATGGCTGGTGCCAATGGCAATGGCCAAGGCATCGACCCTGGTTTTCCGGACAAAATCCGCAGCCTGTTCCGGGTCGGTGAGAAGCTGTTCGCGAGTTAACTCGCCCTCCGCACCAACACCATCTTCTTTACCTGCCTGGAGAGTCTCCAACGAGCCAAGAACTCCCAGTTCTCCTTCCACTGAAACACCACAACCGTGCGCCATATCGCACACTCCCGAGGTGACGGCAGTATTGTATTCATAGTCCGCCGGGGTTTTGGCGTCCTCATGCAGTGATCCATCCATCATCACCGAGGTGAATCCTGACTGGATAGCCTGAACACAGACAGTGGGCGAAGCGCTATGATCCTGGTGGAGACAAACCGGAATATGGGGCCATTGCTCTACCGCAGCCTGAATCAGATGGCGGATAAAGACCGCGCCGGCATAATTCCTGGCACCTGCGGAACTCTGGAGGATCACCGGGCTGTTAGTGGCATCAGCGGCCTGCATGATGGCATGGACCTGTTCCATATTGTTAACATTAAAGGCGGGAATTCCGTAACTGTTTTCCGCCGCATGATCGAGCAATTGCCTTAGGGTAATATAAGCCATAATAAGGTTTCTCCTTGGGTCGTTATGTAGGTCAAATTAAATCCGGACTATTTTCATGGAGTTAGTGCCGCCCTTTTTACCAGGTGGATCACCACATGAGGTTATAATAAAATCACCGCTGCACACTCCATTCAGACCAGAGAGAAAGCAGGATGCCTCCCGGTGCTGATGGCGATTGTCAGCCTGCATGATATCAAAAAACAGCGGATAAACTCCGCGGTACATCGTCATCTTTCGCAATGTTTTCCGGTTACGGCTCAGTCCGTAAATGGGGACGCCTGAACTGATTCTCGACATGAGTTTTGCGGTTTTTCCCGATTCTGTTAAGGCGCCAATGGCCTTGACATGAAGATGATTGGCGGCGTACATGACCGACATGGCCAGTGTTTCCTCAATATCAGTAAAAAAAGTCTCCAAACGATGTCTTGAAACCCTTGCCTTTCGCTGTTTTTCCGCTTCAACACAGATATCGACCATGCGCTCCACGGTCTTCACCGGGTAATGACCCACTGCTGATTCGGCGGAGAGCATAACGGCATCCGTGCCGTCAATCACCGCATTGGCCACATCAAAGACCTCAGCCCTGGTGGGCATGGGGGAATGAATCATCGACTCCATCATCTGGGTGGCTGTAATCACCACCCGGTTCAGGGTTCTTGCCTGTTTGATGATCCGTTTCTGAATTTCCGGTAATCTGGCATCGCCTATTTCAACACCGAGATCACCACGAGCAACCATGATGCAGTCTGCTGCCATCATAATTTCGTCAAGAGAGTCAAGGGCATCCGACCTTTCAATCTTGGCAACAAGTGGCCCGGTGAAACCAAGCTTGGCAAGTTCCCGGCGGGCAAGATCCATATCTTTGCCGGATGCCGGAAAGGATACTGCAACAAAGTCAGCATCCACCTCAAGGCACAGCTCCATCGCCTCCGCCATTCTATTGCCCACAGGGGGCATAGAAAGCCCACCGCCAAGGCGATTAAGACCTTTTCTGGCAGAAAGAGTTCCACCCTCACGCACCTGGCAATAAATTTTTTTACCCGCGGTTCTTTCCACCTCAAAGAGAATGCGGCCATCATCAAGGAGTAAAATATCACCGGAGGCAATATCAGAGGCAAGCTCTGAAAAGTTTATACCGACACCTGTTTCATCGCCCTGTTCTTTGTCAATGTCAGGGTCAAGAATAAAAGAATCTCCTGCAACCACTTCCACTTTGCCATTTTCAAACCCGGTGATTCTGATTTTTGCTCCAGGCAGATCAGCCATTATGCCAACTTCACGGCCGATTTTCCTGCTGATCCTGCGGACCTGTTCCGCCCGTTTAAGATGTTCCAAACGGTCACCATGGGATAAATTCAACCGAACAACATCCACTCCGGCGGCAAGCATTTTTTCAAGAACACCCGGCTGATCTATCGCTGGACCAAGGGTTGCTATTATCTTTGTTCGTCGCATCAATATACCCTCAATAATGCTGCCATAATAGCTTTCTCAACCCTGTGCTCCCGCTGAATGTCCGGCAATAATTTTTGAGAGAACCGTGACGGTATTTTTAACCGTAATACCGAAATACTCAAAAAGTACCTCACCAGGAGCAGATTTGCCAAAGCGATCTATACCAATAACCCTGCCCCTGCTGCCGACATATTTATGCCAACCCATGGAACTACCTGCCTCAATGGCCACTCTGGTTGGAACAGATGGAGGGAGAACCGTATCCCGGTATTTCTGCTCCTGCTCTTCAAACCTTTCAACCGAGACCATGGAAACCACCCGAACGTTATGGCCTTTCTCCCCCATTAAAGCGGCGGCCTTCACAGCTACACCAACTTCCGAGCCGGTGGCGATGATAATCGCCTCAGGATTTTCCTTGCCCCCATAGACGATATAACCACCCCTGCTGATACAAGTGGTCTGCTCGCTGGTTCTTGGGTTATGTGGCAAGGTCTGGCGGGATAAAATCAGACAGGTCGGGCCATCTGTTTTCTCAATGGCCTGTTGCCAGGAAACAGCTGCCTCCACGGTATCGGCTGGTCGCCACAGGGTAAGGCCGGGAATAAGCCTGAGACTTGCCACATGTTCCACCGGTTGGTGGGTAGGGCCGTCTTCGCCAACCCCAATGGAGTCATGGGTCAGAATAAAAATAACCCGCTGTTTCATCAGGGCGGCCATGCGAATCCCATTTCTGGCATAATCGGCAAACACCAGAAAAGTTCCGGCATAGGGAACAAATCCACCATGCAGTGCCATGCCGTTCATCATGGCCGTCATCCCGAATTCCCGAACTCCATACCGGATGTAATTGCCGATAAAGGGTTTGCCCGGCTCAACAGGAACTGTGCCAGACCAGTTGGTCAGATTAGAACCGGTGAGATCCGCAGAACCTCCCAATAGCTCCGGCAGGTAGGCAGCATATTTCTCCAGAGCAACCTGGGCTGACTTGCGGGAGGCAAGGTCCTTGCCTTCTTTTTCAAGTTCAGCAATAAACTCTTCTGCCAGGGTGGAAAAGCTATCCGGTAGCTCTCCAGCCAACCTTCGTTGCAGCTCCACGGCAAGATCAGGGTATTGCTTACTGTATATGGAAAACATTTCGTTCCAGTCCTTTTCCAGTTCCGCACCTTTTGGTCGCGCATCCCATCCCTTGTAGATCTCTTCGGGGATGGTAAAGGGGGCATGAGGCCAGTTCAATTGTTTTCTGGTGGCCTCGATCTCTTCGGGGCCAAAAGGTGCGCCATGGCAGGCTGATGTGCCGCCTTTGCCGGGAGAGCCAAAACCGATGATAGTTTTACAGCAGATAAGGGTTGGCTTCAGGGTCTGGATTTTCGCCTCGGCAACCGCACCTTTGACAGCATCCGGGTTATGACCATCCACATCCCGGATAACCTGCCAGCCACAGGCCTCAAAACGAGCCGGAACGTCTTCGGAAAACCATGCACCTACCTCACCATCAATGGAGATATTATTATCATCCCAACAGACAATCAGTTTACCAAGCCCCAGCGTACCAGCCAGGGAAACCGCCTCGTGAGCTACCCCTTCCATCAGGCAGCCATCCCCCATAAAAACATAGGTGAAATGATCCACGGGTTTCAGATCGCCACGATTAAAGGTGTCGGCCAGCATTTTTTCTGCCAGGGCCATGCCCGCACCATTACCAATACCCTGGCCAAGCGGGCCGGTGGTGGTTTCAACTCCAGGTACCAGGTCACATTCAGGATGACCGGCAGTCTTGGAATGAAGCTGCCGGAACGATTGGATATCCTCAAGGGTCAATTCATAACCGCTGAGATGGAGCAGACTGTAAAGCAGCATGGAACCATGGCCATTGGAGAGGATGAACCTGTCCCGATTAACCCAGTGAGGGTTTACCGGATTATGGTGCAGGAAGTCGTTCCAAACTACTTCGGCAATATCCGCCATGCCAAGTGGCGCTCCCGGATGACCGGAGTTTGCCTTTTCAATGGCGTCCATGCTCAAAGCCCGGATGGCGTTAGCAAGTTGACTGCGTGTTGATGTTTTCATTTCTTTCCTCTTCTATTAAAAAATTCATGCTAAGACCCGTCGGTGCCAGTCACAAAAGTGATTGACGGTCACAGCCTCGCCACCTGTTTGCGGGCCGGGATCTTCCGGGTTTTCCAGGCCAGAGAGAATAACAGCTGCGCCGGACAGGTCATGGCACCTTGTATAGCTGTTGCGCAGGGCAATCGTTGTAATTCCGGCTGCCACAGCTGCGGCAACGCCACTTTCGGAATCTTCCACGGCAAGGCACTGTTCAGGAGCAAGGCCGGTAAGAGAAAGGACTTTTTCATACACATCCGGCTCCGGTTTTTTTCTTTCCACATCATTACCTGCCACAATTGCTGCCCAATTGATATTCAGGCCGGCTAATTGTGTTTTCAGCAATGTGTCAATATTTCTGCTGCTGGTGGCCGTAGCTATGCATAATGAAATATCCTTTGCCTGTATTTCCCCAAGTATTCTCTTTACCCCGGGCCGGAGCTGTATAGAGTCGCTTACCAGAAAAGATGAATAAAAATCCTTTTTGCCGGCATACACCGTCCGAATCAGGTCATCCGGGTTGGCAGCACAGCCTTCTTCAGCCATTGCCCGGTTGTAATAGCGTATTCTTTCGAGGCCACCGGTTATTTTCAGCAAGGGGGCGTACAGGTTTTCGGTCCATACCCAACCAAGATTATGTTTTGCAAAGGCAAGGTTAAAAGCGCGGCGATGCATCTCCTCGCTGTCAATCATCGTCCCGTCAACATCCCAGATAACGGCCTTGAGTGGCGTTAAACTATTCATGGTTATTTACCAAGAACCTTGCGCCAGTCAGGATAGAGAATATCCGCATCATGGGGAAAAGATTCAAACGACCTGGCCAATTCTTCGTGCTCTTTGGCATAATCGAGTAAATCAATTTTCTTTTGCCAGGATTCCCAGGAATAGCGTAATGATTTTGCCCCGGCGGTTGGCCCGTCAAGGTGACCAAACACCCCGCCGCCGGAGGTCTGGCAGAAATTGGCATGACCAAGATTGTCGAAAAAACCAGGCAGACGAATAGCATTCATGCCACCGGAAATCATGGGAGTGGTTGCCTTCATGCCATGCCATTTCTGATAATAATAAGGCCCTTGGGTCTCCTCCCGCTCAATGATATAGGCGATATTTTTATCTGCCTTCTCACCCTCCATCTTTCCGTAACCCATGGTGCCGGTATGAATACCAGAGGCACCGATAAGTCGAGCCATCTTGGCAAGGACAAAGGCGGTGTATCCACGTTTGCTTTGCGGTGAGGTTACTGCACCATGACCCGCCCGATGATAATGGAGAAAATTATCTGGAAAATTTCGCCTGCAGGTGGTCACAGCTGTTGGCCCCGCCACATAGCCATCAATGAGAAAAGCGACATGGGAACTGTTTTCAGCAAAGGTTTTCAGAATATATTCACCCCGGGCGATGATCTCAGCTGGGTCATCAGCGGTAATATTAGCGGAAAAAATTTTGGCTTTACCTGTCTCATCCTGAGCACGACGCATGGCATCGGCAACCGCTGCTATTGTCTCTGACAGAGGAGCAAAGGGCTGATTCCCCTGGGGTTCGTCGTTTTTAACAAAGTCACCCCCAAGCCAGAAACGATAACAGGCATCGGCAAAGGGCTGAGGACGAAGACCAAGTTTGGGTTTGATAATAGTACCGACAATCATGCCGCCGTTCTCTTCATCCCTACCGAGAAGTTTCCAGAAGTCCTTAATGTTAACAGTGGGGCCGTCAAAAAGATCCAGATAGGACTTTGGCACATAAAAATCGAATAATTTGGCATATTCCACATCCCCCATACCCTGGTTATTTCCTATGGCCAGAGTGAGAAAACTGGCAATCATAGCCTTGCCATCGATAATATTGCGATCAAAAAGATCCACAGGGTAAGCGATCTTTACCAGATCATCTCCATCATCCTGTCTGGTTATTTCATAAACCAAAGCATCCACCCCTTTGGTGAAATCATCGGTGGTGCAAACCTCCACATTTGTGCCAGTGGATGATTCCGCCGCAAAATGGGCGGCAACCTCCATGGAGTCATAGCCTGATTTTGGTTTCATAATATAGGCGCACAGCACATGTTCGTCGTCTGCAATTAGTTTTTCTTCGTTCAGGTCCAGCTTCACATACCTGTTTGCCTGATTTAGTAATGCCATTATTGTTCTCCTTTAAGTCTTTGATGTGTTGAGGTGGTATTTGCTAAAAATTCAAGTAGATAATCAGCCATCTGCTTACATGGATCCGGCAACCTGAGTAATCCGTTCCGTCAACATATTGGTATAGCTTGCCAGTTCATTATCATACCAGCCATAAACAACCACCTTGGTAACAGGAACAGTTATTTCTTCAGCATCCGGATACTTTTCCTGGTCTGGGTGAACCGTAATGAAGCCTGTTCTGGTGTGAATCTCCGAGCCTTCAATTACAGCGGCGGCAGAGGGCATACCAATAATGTCCGAAGAGACATTTTGCTCTTCGGTGTAAACAAGTTGGGGGGTTTTCTCACTGGAATCTTTATAGACACCGGTGACAAAATTCCTTTTGATCGGTTTATCCGGATTATCTTCAAGACTGATAACCAGAATAATCAACGAGCCGGCACTGACTGGAACACGCACTGATTCGGCGATAAAACCAATGGGTCGCATGGCAGGAAGAACCTGCACCAGCGCCTCGGCAGCTCCAGTGGAGGTCAAGATAATATTATTGAACACAGACCTGCTCTTGCGTCTGTCCTTTGCTCCGGCCGCAGGAAGCCGGTCAAGAACCTGCTGGCTGCCGGTGGCGGCGTGAACCGTTACCATAGAAGCACTGAGAAACTTGTTTGCCCCGACAGCGTCTATCATTGGTGACATCATATGGGCAAGACAGGTGGTGGTGCAGGAGGCGGCGGAGATATAGGTGTGTCTGGTTGAGATGTAATCATCATCATTTATCCCGGCCACCAGAGTTACCGCATCCTCTGGAATCTCAACACCTTTATCCTTGATTTTAAACGGTGCAGAGATAATAACCTTTTCTGCACCGGCTGCGACATGGCCCTGACAGGACCCCCAACCGGAACTTGCATCTGCCGTGGGATCCTTGAACACTCCGGTGGTATCCACCACCAGTCTGACATCATTTTCCCGCCAGGCAATATCCTTGGGATTGCGAGCTGAACGTAGAATCTTGATCGCTTTGCCGTTGATCCGCATGGTACCGGCGTCATCATCCACATCACTGATTGCAGGCCCACCTTTATGGCCATGGAGAAAAGAGGCAATATTGCCATAGGTCGAATCCCGCTCTACATAAGCTGCCAGATCATGCAGAGACTGCCCCACATCCCGTCCGACATTAACAACTATTTGTTCAAACTCGTCACTGTCACATTGCTTCCAAAGCAGTAACTTCCCGATTCGTCCTAATCCATTTATTCCGAGATTCACGCAACCTCCCTCCTTTTATTTCGTTCAATTTGATCAATATGAAAATTCTTTAAATGATAACTGGTAAGAAGCTGAGAGATGGCAAGGGGATTGCTGATCTGTTCCCGTTCCCCGTCATAATATTTGCCGATAAAATCTTTCGGCATGGCAATGTCCGGCAGATAATCCCAGATTATTTTCATAACCTTGCGAGCCGTCTGCTTGGCAATATCAACCTTGATATCGAGAATATCCACCGGCATTCCATCATCTCGATCAAGATGAACACTGATACTGTATTGATCAGTGGTGATCTTGTTTTCCAGGAGATGGGAAAAGTCAGGATGTTTAATTGACGGGCGCAGGATAAGATTGGCATTGAGCTGTGCTCCCGCCTTTTCCACAGAGTCTTCCGGCCAGTAAAAATGCACCACGACATCTGCAAAGTTCCGTTGGGGGCGGATAAATCTTTTACTGACCTCTTCCCGCCGTTTCAGGGCTTCTCTGACCTGGTCTGGAGAGTAGCCCCGTTTTTTGGTGTCGCGGGCAATCTTCCAGGCAATACGAAGATCTTCCTCAGGGTCAAGGTACACCTTGACATCAAAAGTGTTGCGAAGCTTTCTGGTGTAAAAACCCAACAGCCCTTCGATGATGACAAACTCTTTTGGTTCGATATATTCAGGCGGATCAAAATCCCCGGTTGAGTGGTTATAAACCGGCTTTAGAATAGCCTCACCCCGGCTCAGGCTGAGGATATGCTGTTCCATGATATCGATATAATTGCAGTCCGGGTGAAGAGCGGAGATACTTTTCTCCGTCCGTTGCACCCGATTATATCGATGATAATCATCGACACAGATATTGGTCACTCTGTCCGGTCCCAGAACATCTTCTATGCCCTTGGTGAATGTTGTTTTGCCTGTTCCACTATCTCCGACAATTCCAAGGAGTATTGGTCTGATATTTTGCATAATTTTCCTCTTTAATTATTTAGATGCAGGATTATTTGCTTCTGATTTGCTATAATCAATGGCACTGATTTTCATCAAGGTCTTAAAATTGTGCTCCGCCTCAATGATCCTCACCGTACCGGTCAGACCGCGAACAATCATGGAACAAGTTGTGGCACCTCTGCTGGTGAAATCCACACCTTTCAAAAAACTTCCGCCAGTGATACCGGTGGCAGCAAAAAACACATCATCACTGCGGATAAGCTCTTCAAGGGGCAGAACTGCGTCCAGCTCGTATCCGGCTTGCAGAACAGCATTTTTTTCTTCATCGGACTGGGGGGCAAGCATCCCTTGCATCTCACCCTCAAGGACACGAATGGCGGTGGCAGCCAGAACCCCTTCCGGGGTGCCTCCGATTCCCATCATCAGGTCAACGCCTGTGCCGGGCATAACCGCCATCAATGCACCTGCCACATCTCCATCAGTATGGAGCTGGATGCAGGCTCCAGCCTCTCTAATCTCTCTAATAAGATCCTGATGGCGAGGCTTATCCAACACAAAAACCATGAGGTCTTCAATTTCCTTACCCAAGGCCTCAGCGGCATTCTTCAGATTGTCAGCAACCGAGGCATTTATATCCAGCTTGCCTTTGGTTTCCGCAGGACCGACCAGTTTATTCATGTAAAAGGCCGGCCCAGGATCAAACATTGTTCCCTTTGGAGCCATGGAAACCACAGCAATGGCATTGGGACGACCAAAAGCCAACAGACTTGTGCCCTCCACCGGATCAACAGCCACATCCATTTCAGGACCCTTGCCAGAACCCACAACCTCACCATTGTAGAGCATGGGGGCTTCATCTTTTTCGCCTTCACCAATAACCACGGTTCCTCTGATGTCCATGGAATCAAAACTAAGCCGCATGGCGTCAACGGCCGCCTTGTCTCCTGCTTCTTTGGCTCCTTTGCCTATCCAACGGGCAGCGGTCAGTGCTGCGGCCTCCGTGACCCGCACAAGGTCGAGTCCCAGATTGTGAACAGGTATATTACTCATAATGTTCTCCTTTCCTTGACCAAAACCATGAGGTCATTCCCAGAGGTACAAGGATTTTTTGTTTATATTTCTGCTTGAACTTTGCCAATAACACTTCAAATCCCATGCCAAACATTTTTTTATCATTACTGATTCCCAATTATCTGGTATAAACAATGACTTAACGTGCACTAAGGTAGAATTGCATCTGCAGGCCGAGAGCTGGACATGAGCCGCCCATGGCACACAACACGCTGAGTCTGCCCGTAAAGAAGACCGGGTTTGGCACAACTCAGCAAAACAGCACCGATCATTGAGAATAGGAAAAGAGAAATGACAAAAAGGAAGGTTTCAGCATGAGTATCAGCTACCTGATTCTGGCCATCACCAGTCGCTGCAATCTCCATTGCCAATATTGTTATATGGATGCGAATAAAAATGGCCTAGACATGACGGATGAGATAATTGACAAGGCCATTTCTCTGCTTGGTGAATACCCAAAAAAATGCCATATCCAAATTACTGGCGGTGAACCAACCCTGGTTCCCAGCAAGATTGCCCGAGTTGCCAGACAGAGTCGTTTGCTACCAGCAAAACCACAGCTGGCGGTTCAGACCAATGCGACCCTGTTGACCAGGGAACTTTGTCGATTATTTAAGGAGTATAAATTTCAAGTGGGGGTGAGCCTTGATGGCCCGCCTGATATTCAGGACCTGCAACGGGGTCTGGCCTCCGAAACCCTGCGTGGACTTAAACTGCTTGAAGCAATGGAAATTCCTTTTAGGGTCACAACCGTGGTGACCCGTGACAATGTCCTATACCTTGATAAGCTGGCCTTGTTATTGGCAAGTTTTGGCAATAGTCGGGGGATCGGTCTGGATCTATTGGTCAACAAGGGCAGAGCCTCCACTGAGGCCGCACAGCCACCAGCCAATGAAGAACTACAGGATGGCCTAAGTCAGCTGGCCACGACCTTGGCCATGATCAATAAACACCGGCCAATCCCCTTACAATTGCGGGAGCTGGATTTACTGGGCGGTAATAATAATGATCAGCCCTTTTGTCGGGCAGCAACCGGCCAAAGTCTGGCGGTGCGATGGGATGGCAATCTTTATCCCTGTGGGCAAACCATGGGTGATTCTTTTTTTTATCTGGGTACGGTGGCAAAACCGGACCTTATAAGGCAACAACCGTTAACAGGGATCCAGCTTAAGTCAACGGAATGTAATTCCTGCACATTGACCCAAAGATGCCCCGGGGATTGCCCCAGTCGAATTCATTATAATAACGAAGATGAAAATTCCCTGACCTGCACAATGTACAAGACCCTTGCCGCCTTTCGGGGAGGTGAAAAATGACCATCAAACTATATAGGCACGCTTGCCGAAAATACACATTGGTTTTTTACAATTGCCGCACTTCAGTCATCGGAATCCTGTTAGTTTAACAGGATCAGGACAGTTTCTTGGGCTTTGGCGAGACTCTTCTCCGTTGCAGATTCATTCTCCTCT
>Ga0307929_1000147_pt1 | contig 70650 bp, 51 predicted proteins | sample AceLakmetage1330_FD_203160 | JGI IMG/M metagenome (GOLD analysis project Ga0307929, IMG submission 203160) | Saline water microbial communities from Ace Lake, Antarctica - #1330 | ecosystem: Environmental > Aquatic > Non-marine Saline and Alkaline > Saline | place: Antarctica: Ace Lake... | reverse complement strand
AAAAACTGCCCTATCGCAAAATGAAATTTTGCAATCGCTTCCGTCAGACCAAAGGGGCGGCAGGTTGTTTTTTAGTAATTCCCAGCGGTCGAAAACAGGCATGTATGCCAGTCATCCGCCAAACGATGCCCGCGAGCACAACGCCAAAATGCCCTTCATAGCCTGTGCTGCCGATAACAGGTCTCCCTGGATTTTATTTAACTACAGCGAAGAAATGCAGGAAAAAATGACCGTACTAATTTACGAGCAATACTTTAAAAAGAAGGAATTACAATATTAAAATACCGTCAAAGCCATACACAGGAATACAGATTTTAAGGAAGCAAAATCCACTTTCACCAGCCCAAAAGCCTATTTGGTCATTGCAAAAGGCCATTTGGTCATGCTTGGGTAGGGAAATTGGGGAAAGTGTTTTATCTTTGGGCTTATTAAAATATTTTAAACTAAAACTTTTGAACGATGAAAAAATTTATGTTTTTAATGATTACGACCATCATTCTTGCCTACACGGCTAAGGGGCAGGAAAGCGCAGGTGCCAGCACTAATTCTTACAAATCCTTTGTAGGGGGGGATCTTAGTTTTAATTTTTCAGAAATTAAGTATGGTTCAAGCAGTGTAGCTAAAACTGTTTCATTTTCGGCAATGCCAACGGTAGGAATTAGAGTGGGCAAAAATCTTGTGTTTGGATTTGCTCTTAAATTTACGCTGGTGGAGGATGATATTCCTTCCGGGTATTATGAATATTCAAATGATGAAAAATCACTGGGTTTAACATTTTTTCTTAGGACACATACAAACCTTACAGGTAAATTGAAATTATACTATGAGCCTATTGTTGGGAGGACTTTTCATCTTCTGGATGATTCACAAAAGGAATTCAGGGATTATTTTGTTGGGATGAATTTTGGGATGGTTTATTTTGTTAAAGATCATTTAAGCATTGAAGTAAAAATAGCAAGTGCCAAATATGAGCATATCTCAATCGAAGATAGTGATTACAAAGCCAATGAATTTGATATTAATTACGATATTATACAACCAAATTTAGGCTTGAAATTTTATTTCTAATCATCATTTTAAATTTAGGCCCATTTAATATTAATCCGATGAACGGAGTAAGTAAATTGAAATGGAAATTCCACCAGCTCAAAATCCCCATTTCGTCATCGCAAAAGGCCGTTTGGTCATGTTTGCCCTAATAAATGTGAAATTATATATTAATTTTGGTTCTTACTAAAATGAAATAAAAATGAAGTACTCAAATTTTATCATCTACGCTTTCGGAATAATGCTGCTGCTTTTGCTGATAAACTGCAAAAAAGATAAAAAAACACCGAGCCTTTCAACCATGCCCTTATCAGAAATTACTGCAAGTGATGCGGTAGGTGGAGGCGAAATTACCAACGATGAAGGGCAGGACATTTTATCGAGAGGTCTGGTATGGGGAACAGAAAAATCACCTACTCTTGAAAACAATCTTGGTTTTTCGCAGAGTAATTCAAGTGATTATTTATTTACATCCGAGGTGTTTGATTTATCTCCCGGTCAGCTTTACTATGTTCGGGCTTTTGCCACCAATGGTGATGGAACAGGATACGGTGAAGGTGTGGAATTTTCGACAAAAGGGGCGAATGGTGAAAACCCTTTTGGAGGCACCCCTTGCCCGGGCATGGCATCAATTACCGATGCGAGAGACCAAAACACCTACGCCACCGTAAAAATTGGAAGTCAATGCTGGCTTCAGCAAAATATGCGCTACCTTCCTGCCTTACATGCTCCAACGAATGAATCCGGGTCTTCACCAAGATATTATATATTTGGATTGTATGATTTACAAAATCAGGATGATTTGTTCTCTTCATTGTATCTGGCTTATGGGGCACTGTACAATTATGCGGCAGCTCAGTTAGCCTGTCCCGAAGGGTGGCATTTGCCTTCATCCAACGAATGGAAAAATCTAACAACCTATCTCGGCGAAAACCCCGGCGGCAAACTTAAAAGTACGCTTACGCAGCCTTATCCCCACCCACGCTGGACAGCGTTGAACGTAGATGCCAGCAATGAATCCGGCTTTAGAGGCTTGCCTGGAGGTAAACAATTTGATAAAGATTTTTCGGGGCAGGGATATAGTGGTTTGTGGTGGTCGGCCACTCCTGAAAATAATACCGAGGGGCGGTACTTATTGCTCCAAAATAGTTCGGGAGCGGCTACCATCAATAATTTCCCTAACGAAAGTGGGTTTTCGGTTCGTTGCATTCTCGATGAAGAGCTAAGTGTGCCCACTGTAAATACCATAAACGTATCGGCTATTTCGGCATTCGCAGCACTTATCGAGGTGGAAATTGTTAGTTCAGGCGGCGGTTCGATTACTGAAAAAGGTGTATGTTGGAGCACAAGCCCTTATCCAACTATCGCTGATAATTATACAGCATCCGAAGGAAATCAAACCAATTTTTCTGTTGAAATCACCAATCTTGATGAGCTGACAAAATACTATGTCCGTGCTTATGCGGCAAACTCGGCAGGTGTATCTTACGGGTATCAGCTTGTATTTACTACCGACGATAATAACTTTCCTCCTTGTCCGGGTTTACCTTCATTTACCGATTCGCGCGATGGAACTACTTACGAAACAGTATTGATAGGCAATCAATGCTGGATGCGGCAAAACCTTGCCTGGTTGCCTGATGTTCACAAACCATTAAATGGCAGTAGTTCGGAGTCAAGATACTATGTGTATGGATATGACAGCACAATTTTGCAAGAGGCAGTAAATCGCGCAAATTATATAAATTACGGGACGCTCTACAACTGGCGGTCAGCAATATCGGCCTGCCCGCAAGGCTGGCATCTTCCCAGAAATGATGAATGGCAGATACTAACAGATTATTTGGGGGGCGAAGAAGCGGCTGGTGGCAAAATGAAAAGCGAGCATACCGTTCCCGACCCACATCCTCGCTGGATAATGCCCAATGCCGAAGCAAGCAACCAAAGCTTTTTCTCAGGATACCCGGGAGGATTCCGAATCCATTTTGGCTATTTTAAAGATATAGGCTCCATTGGCCAATGGTGGAGTTTTGATACAGTTAATCAAAGCTCTGTTTGGATGAGAGGCCTGAACAGCGAAAACGGGCTTGTGGAAAATAATTATGCCTCCAAAAAAAATGGCTTGTCGGTACGATGTATTAAAAGTGATTTTTAGGATTTTCAAATTTTTAAAAAAAGTACAATATGAAAACAAAGAAAATATTTCTATTTTTAAGTACCTGCTTATTATTTGTTTTGGCTTGTGATGAAGACAAAGTTGAACCCTTGAATACAATGCCGGAAGTAGTAACGGAAATGACCGAATATAGCTATGGAACCAAAGCAGTGTTAAGCGGTTCGGTAAGCGATAGTGGCGGGTCGCAGATTATACTACGGGGATTTTTTTGGGGCACAAACGAAAACCCTGGCTTCGGTGATAATACGATGAACTGTGGCACCGGGATCGGTAATTTTACGACTGAAATTTCATGCTTAAGCCACAGTAAGACCTACTACGTACGAACATTTGCTACAAACAAACAAGGCACAGCTTTTGGCAAAACAGAGCAATTTAGTACATTGAGTTTAAATATCCCATGTCCTGATAACCCACAAATTACTGACATCGATGGAAATACATACAATACCATTTTAGTTGGAGATCAATGTTGGATGAAAGAAAATCTTAAAACAAGCAAGTATAGAAATGGCATCGAAATCAATGGAGATAAAAATCAAAAGAATAAAAAAGTTCCTGCATTCGATGGCGCTTATGCCTGGTACGAAAATGATTCTTTGCTTTGGCAATCGTATGGTTTACTTTACGATTGGTTTGCTGTTGACAACGAAAATGGTCTTTGCCCCGAGGGATGGCATGTCCCCTCGAATGATGAATGGATAATTCTATCCGATTTTTTAGGTGAAGCCTCATATATTGGAGGCAGCTTAAAGAGCGAAAGTACCGCGCCTCAAATACATCCAAGATGGGATAAGCCAAACAGCGGAGCCGACAACACTACTGGATTTAGTGCTTACCCCGGGGGTATTAAAATTGCACCAAATGCTTTTGATGAACTCGGCTTGCGGGGGCGTTGGTGGTCATCTTCCGAAGTTGACACCACCTTTGCCTGGGGCAGCATATTAAGCACCGAAAGCAATTCATTCTTTCGCACCAGCGAGGGCTACAAACAATTTGGGTTTTCGATAAGATGCCTGAAAGATGGAGAGGGATTTTAATATGACAAACAAAAGATGTATTTCCCAAAATCCACTTTCACCAGCTCAAAACCCCTGTTTCGTCACCGCAAAAGGCTGTTTCGTCATGCTTGGGTCGGAAAATGGGAGAAATGAATTTCTAAAAAAACAACAAATTAAACACCCAAAAACCGATCGTCGGAAGTCTGCCGTTTGATTTCACTATTTTTTGGGAGCCAGCCCGAGTTTGCATTTTCGCAACAATCGAACGGTGGCACATAGGGCTTAATATCCAAAAGCGGCGTTCCGTCCAGCATATCAAGATTATTAAGGAAAAGCCTGTTGTTCTCAATTTTCTGAAGTTCGACAACGGTTATCCCAATAGGATTGGGGCGTGACGGTGCTCGTGTGGCAAAAACGCCATGGGGTACCTTATCCAAAAATGGTTTTACAGTGAGCAGCGTCTTAACTTGTTTATGAAAATAATACACCAAAATAACATGGCTAAAAAGCCCGATATCTTTCAATCCCTCTTGATACTCAGGCAAAACATCCACATATCCTGACTGTGCCTTTTCGCTCGAAGGCTGGATAGGCATATCAGCAAGATTGGTGAATGGGGTGTGTAAAAAACCGATGGGCGAAAAATGGATCTTCATTCTTAAAAACTTTGTTTTATCGGCAAAAATAAGCAATGATAATTATGCAGGAATTTTTTGGAGTATTTCCCATCATCACAAGCCTAAATACTTCAAAGATATTCAGTATCAAATTTTTTCTTCAACATTTTTTCGATTATGGTCAGGTGTTTTTGATTTAAGGTATAAACCAATATATCTAAAGTAAGAAAATCTGAATTTTGATTTTGAAGTTTGATGACTGGCGGATTTTTGTAATTGCACCAGGGCGAATTCGTTATTTCATATTTTATCTTTTCGGCGATATCGTCACCGGCAATCGCATTTTTTACCTGCAGCTTAATGGTAAATTCTTCCATGCCCTCCGGGGTCGTCATTCCGGAAATTAAATCCTGATTGATCCGGGCAAAAGGAATTTTAATGGTCTGTCCGTTGTCTGAGGTGATTTCGAGGTGAGTGAGATGCACCGATTTTATTTGTCCCGAAAGGTTTCCGATTTTAATATAATCGCCTAAATTTAAATCGTTTTGTGATCTGAATATCGCTCCGGCAAAAATATCTCTGAAGATAAACCAGACAAACAAAATTGCGCATATTAGAATGAGACCAGCCATGAGGTAAGGATAAAAACTCCTATTGACAAATATTGCTGTGCATGCCCAAAAAACAAAAACAATCCATGAAATTATTTCCACAAGAGGAAATACTTTTAAGACGTTCTTTAGTACTGGATATCTTGATGTTCCTTTTTTTAAGGAAATTCCGACAATTTTTAATACGATAAAAACCGCCAGGCCGGCAAGTAATATTGTTAATATTTTCATTTTATAGTAGGATAAAAATACAGTTTATACCAGTCCCTTGCGCTTTAAAACTTTACGCACCAAAGGCTCAACATAAGGATTGATAAGCAAAAGCCTTTCGGCGCGTTCCTCGATCAGATCGCTGCGGATAAGTGCGTTTACAATGCTTTCGCAACTATGTGGTTCCAGACCTATCACTCTTTCGAGTTTGTTATAGGGCATGCGCTTGTGCAAAGCCAGTTGCACCATCACCACCAGCGAATCGTCATCGAGATTTTCGATGGGCTGAAGGTCGTTGTTTTTTGGTGCTCTTACCTGAAGTGTGCCTGCCGATACTTTTTGAATATTGCTAAGCCATTGGTACAAAACCGTTCCGGGGTTTCCATCGGATTGATCAAAATGACTGTTGAATAACCTGGCCAGGCCAATATCGGTAATTTTCTCTTCCTCCTTTTTATCAATCTTAAATTTTAGACCGCTCGACCTGTGCCTGCGAATAACCAACTCTTTAAGCTCTTCGGAATTGAAGGGATGGCAATGGATAATGCTTATGAAATTATTTTCCATATTTATCATGCCATTGATCAAATCGTAAGTAAAGGGGTTCATGTTGATAATAAACAAGCACTTATAGTCGAATTTCTGAATCAAGCGAAGAATCATTTTAACTATTTCAAGACCCTTGTCCGCCCTTTCCCACCAAAGTTCGAGGTCGTGGATTATCACCACCGAACCATTGGGCAGCGTATCGAAAATCTCGTTAAGCCCGGCGTTAAGATTCGTGGATTTTATCAGTTGCATCCTGAAATCTTCTTCCGAAACCGAGCCTCCCGGCAAGGGGAAAACATGGTATATTTTATCTTGTTTGAAATGGGTTTTTGCAACATATCTCGACAATGAAGTTTTGCCGGCATTGCGCTCGCCCAGGAGCATAATGCCTCCTTTCGCGCCGGAATGAAAACGTTGGATGGCTTTTTCGAACTGTGCTTCCTCTACGTCCCTGTCAATCCAAAAATCATCCACAATACTCGATCGTCCGCTAAAAAGGTTTTTGTAATAATAGGGCAGGGCTTTTAAAACTTCTTTGCCCGGGACCACCTTTTCAAGCAAATCAAGAATCTTTTCATTATTGGAAGATTGACTGCTGAACGAAATCAACTGCCTCGCCATCAGCATGCCCTCTGTACGTGAATATAACAGCCTGGCCGATTTGCGTTTAAAAAAGTTGCGAAGGTAATTATAGGATAGGTTAAAAGTGGTTTTTACAATTTCACTCTGGCTGTCGATACTAAAACCCGAGTATTCTTCCACGCTGTCTTTGATGCGGTACGACGACAAAGTGTCGAAGGTTTCTTCGAGAATTCTATTCAGGTCGGGTATTAATTTGCGCTTTAGCTCTACAATAATTGCTTCCTGCCTTGATAGTTTTATTAGCGTTTCTTTTTTTATTAATTCAATAGCTTTTTGTTTGTCCTCTGTCTCAGTACTCGTATTTTCGAGATTGAAGCGCGTGAGGCTAAGCAGGTCGTTTAAAATATAAATATTGCCTTTCAGCGATTCCACAGCTTTGCCCAGCGAATCACTTATCGAACTCACCATACGGGTTTCAAGCACGTATCCGGTTATTTTTCGAATCGGTAGCGTAAATACTTCTGCCTTATTTTCCTTGCCTGTCTTACTCACTATTTCGGTTTTCTCTTCAAGGGTAAGGGTTTCGGGCAGCTCATGTTCCAGTTTACGAAATTCGGTGGTTGCAGTTTCAAATTGATCAATAAAATGAAAATACTCACCGGTAGCTGCTATCGAAAGTTTTAATTCATTTACGCCGGTAAGGCTTTCATCAATTGTGTTAAGCTTATTCTTGACGGCAGATAGTTTCTTTAACAATCCGGTTTCTATATCCTGAATAATTACGGTTTCTACCTCGTTGAGTTTATCGTTGATTCGGTTTTTATAGGCTTGCATCAACACATCCAGATATATTTTATTAAAGTAATTGGAGGTATCGTTAAACCACGACTCCGCAAAAGTATTAATTTTTGCATGGATAGATTTATCATACTTTCTACTATTGCGTCTTTTGGAGACGATATTGTTAACATCAATTTGATTAAGGTCGTTGAGCATGGCCTGCAGATTCTGTCTGTACTCCAAAAATAACCTGTTGCGGTATTGCTTTTCGAGTGTTAATAATTCCGTTTCAATTCCGTAAACCTCGTCAAGAATCGCATGCTCGAAAGCCTCTATACTTTTTAAGTCAAGCTCCTTAATCTTTGCTTTTTTCCCAAGTAATTCCATGTGTTCCTCGATGCGAAGAATCAAGGGGCGCAATTGTGAATAAATAGCTTCCAGCTCACTTGAAAATTTTTCGAATAGCTCATTGAGGAAATATAATCTTGTACTTTTCAGGTAATAGGCTGCCACATTTTTGTACCTAATCTTAACAGGTATTGTAGTTTTTGAAAAGGGGTGAGCTATTTTTTTCCAGGATTTATAAAACCTTTCTATTGGCTTGTCAGATTTTTGAATTTTAAAATAATCTTTGTCAATGTGTACCGTAAGATAATTCGGAAAAACTAATACTTGCCGGTCAATTTTATTTAAGTACCAGCCAATCCCTTCTTCAAGTGCCGTTTTTTGAACAATAAGCCTTTCGTGAATCAATTTTTCGAGGGACCGTTTTGCATGAAAGTAAAAATCATTTTTGGTTTTTACCAATGCCCTTTTAATGCGGTATGAATCGTTGTACCTGATAACCCTGTTTAGGTTTTCGGAAATATTACCTACCAGGGGTTTGAATTCATCAAAGAAACTCACACTTTCATCGTAAGAGGGTAAAAATGTTTTTGTGAAAAACGAATCAAGTACCATTTGGTCGTTGGCTTCAGTCTTCAATATGTCATCGTTTATCGATTGATGGCGTGTAAGCTTCAATGGTGGCAACTCCACTGGGGATTCGAGGTCGACAAAGGATTCCTTTTTTACAGATTCAAAGCCCAGGTTATTTTCCTCGAATTGTGAACCGGCCTGAACGAGCATTATTGAACCCAGGCTTTGCTTGAGCGTAGTTATTTCATTATAAAAATCCTCAAACTGCTTGTGCTGCATATTCGAAAAGCCCAAAATGGTCAAGTCGGTTTCAGCAGATTCATTTTTGATGATGTCAGTCCAGGCATAAGCATCGGTACTGTTGTTGATTACCTTTACCTCCATATTTGCCCTGTAGCCTTCCACTATTTCGCTAAGGGTTTTATGCGCTTTCTCTATTAAAGATTTATGATCTATCGAGATAAGTAACCTTACTTTTGCGTCCTTCCATTCGCCCGAGGAGGTAAAGTGGCGTATTATGGTGATGGCAAAGGCCAGGTTTCGGCCACTACCTTTCCACCAGATATCGATGGTTTTAAAGTTTCCGTAAGCACGTTTTGTATCATAATTTAAGAATACAGAGCTCAGGTCGTTTTTTTCAAGTATCCTAACTAACTTTTCAAATTGTCCCCTTCGTTCTTTCTTCTTGCTCCAACCCATCAACACCATGTTGGGCTCTATACCGGTGAAACCATAAACCCTCACAATTTCATCCATCCCTGAATAAATATCCAGACAAGCATGTTTATTAAATGTCAATTCCCGATGATTGACTACACGCTTTATCCTTCGATGTTCCTTTATGGCATCCTCATTACTTATCACCTCCAGTTCAAATCCGGTGATCATTCCAAGTGTTCCGGCCAGCGAATTTCCAAGGCTTATGATTTGCGGGCGTTCGTCTTCACTACCCGAAAACATCATGATATTAGGCCTCCAGTTACGGTTTTGAAGCTGGCTCTTACTCAATCTTTTAATACCACTTTTTACCAACGATGCCCATACACTGCTCCAGGCATCGCCACCCTCAAGCGAAAGCTGCCGTTGTTTCAGGAACAAAAACAACAATCCCAAAATAACGATGGCACCTAAAAGTGCAATCAAATCAAGCTGAATCATCACCAGGATACAAGCGGCAGCACCAATAAGGCTTACCCACACCGGTGTTTTAAACGAAGGTCTGAAATCGGCACTTGTGGCTGCCTCAAAGGCTGCACTCAAATTTAAAAACCCGTAAGTGGTAATAAAAAATATGGAAACGATACGTGCGATAACATCCAAATCGCCAATTAAAATACCGGCCTCGGCAATCAAAAAGGTGAGTAGGAGGGCGTTGCGGGGTTCGTTGTTAGCACCGGCACCTTTTGCAAAAAATTTGGGAGATATTTTGTCGGTGGCTGTGGCCTGAAGAATACGTGGTGCCGCCAGAATACTTCCCAGAGCCGATGATAAGGTAGCTCCCCAGATGCCGGCAATAACCAGTTGAGGAACACGTGAAATTTTAAGCAAAACAGCCGAATCGTTAGCCAATACATTGGCATCGACAGTATTGTTTAAGAAAAAAATTACAATAATGTAAACCACCAAACCAAGAGCAATGGCCGCGATGGTGCCTCTGGGAATCGACTTCTTTGGATCCTTTAAATCCCCCGACATGGACACACCCGCCTCAAAACCGGTAACCGCCGGAAAAAATATCCCAAACAAAACCATTATGGGAACAGCCGTGCCATTGCTTATTATTTCGGGTACTTTAGGTGCAAACTCGTGATTGCCAAAAAATATGGAGAGCAGCGACAGAAAGATGGCAGCCATAATCAGGTATTGGGTCTTGATGGCCAAGGATGTACTGATTAAGGTTATAATGGTAACCGTAAGCAATATGATGGATCCGGCAATCCTGATATTATCAATACTGTTGTCAAGACCCCAGTAATCCAGAAAACTTTCGGAAAAACCAATAAGGTAAAGACTTACGCTGAACGAAAGCCCCACAAAAAGTGCCAGGCCGAGAGTGCCACCAATGGGCAGCCCCAGGCTTCGTGAAATGATGTAATAGGTGCCGCCGGCTTTAACTTTTTTGTCGGTGGCGATGGATGAAACACTCAGTCCGGTGGAAATGGATATTATGTGCGCTATCAAAACAATGCCGAGGGTAGCCCACAAGCCCGCCGTACCGAGAATCATCGGCAGGCGCATGTACATTATTACCCCAAGAATGGTGAGGATTGAAGGTGTAAACACCCCGCCAAAAGCTCCAAACTTATTTGATTTGGCCATGAATTAGTAAATTAAAGATTGTAATCTCCACATTATTCTGCGATAATTATAATTTCAATATTTTTCACAAATGTAAGTTGTTTATGATACGATGAAACAATCGGGCAAGTAAAAAATATAAAATCTACAGGTACTAAAATTAAAACTAAATTCCGCCATTTATTATAAGTCTGTTCAAATAGGGAAAACCCACTTTCACCAGCTCAAAAGCCTGTTTCGTCATCAAATATGGCCATTTGGTCATGCTTGGGTCGTAAAATTGAGGAAAGTGGTTTATCTTTGGAAACAGTTTTTTTAAAAAAAAAATACAAACATTATGAAAACTAAAACACTGATCACCATTTTAATTATTCTGTTTGTTTATCTCAGCACAATGGCTCAAGTCCCTACTCAGGGTTTGGTGGCCTATTATCCATTCAGCGGAAATGGAAATGATGCGAGCGGGAATGGCTATGATGCTTCAGTGGTAGGAGCAACTTTATGTACCGATAGGTTTGGCAATCAAAATAGGGCCTATCTCCTGGATGGCAACAACGATTACATCCATCTGCCAAGCCCAAATGTTGGGCAACTGGATGGAAAAGCTACCTGGGCATGTTGGTTTAAAACGCCGCCCTTGCCTGATAATGATGGAGAATACGAGCAAATTTTTGATATTTTCCATGCCGGAGGTACGCACATCGATTCGGGTTATGTGGTGGGCGGCATGGAAATAGGTGTTGGCGACAGAAGGTTTGTTTACGACAACACACAAAGTTACAATAATGACCAATGGCATCTTATTGTTTTATCGTATGATGACCAATACCTTAGACTCTATATGGATGGGCAATTAAAAGATTCGGAATTTGATGGCAATGGACAAATCGATTACAATGGAACACTCGGCATATATTTAGGAAAAGGTGGATTTAACGTGCATTATTACGATGGGATGTTTGATGATTTCCGCATTTACGATCGCGCCCTGACCAATGATGAAGTTTTGGCTTTATACAATGAAAGTAATCCGGGACAAACAAATTTCACTGTTACCTTTAATGTTGATATGACCGAAGCTTATGATTTTAACCCGGAAACGGATGATGTGTATATTGCTGGGAATTTTGCCGATTGGCAGGAGCCTGGCACCAATCCCGATTTGGTATTTTCACCTTCGGCAACCGGCTCGCTTATTTATACCCTTACCTTCGACAGCATTCCTACGGGGGCAATTGAATACAAGTATTTTATCGTTCATGATAATATTCCAAGCTGGGAATATGGAGAGTGGGGTGGCGACCCAAACCGCTTTGTATATATTTCCGATAACATTACTTTTGATGACATCTGGGCTGTGATTGTTCCGCCGGAGATAGAAATGATTGCTGATTTTGAAAACGGCAGCTCGCTTGACATCGATGAGGTTATAGGCTGTGGAAACTGGAACAATCTTCCCATATCAGAAACCTTTTTCACGGTTATAAATCCCAAGCCTACCGGAATTAACACCAGCAATACCGTATTGAAATTTTTGAGACGCGGGACTGATGAAGGCGGCACTACCGCAGCAGGATTTATAGCATGGCACAACCTTAATGTTGATGATTATGATTTTCTACACATCATGGTTATGAAACCTAAAATAAGTCCATTGAAAATTATATCACATTTCTGGTCAGGACTATTTTATGAAGCTTATAATCTAAACCAACAAAATGAAATAGATTCGTGGGTGGATATTGTATTTGACCTGCGCAGCTTCGAAGAAGAACTCCTACAATTTGATTTTATGCCCGACTATGAAGACCCGCTAAATTCCACTGGACTGGTCGAAATTTATATCGACAACATCAGGCTCAGCAACGACTCTGTGCCCATGTTTGGTATAGCAAGCAACTTTTTCGCCGATGCCACCGATATTTGCGAAGCTTCCAACATTACTTTTGTACCCGACACCACCAACGCTTATGTTGATAGTGTGCTGTGGTTGTTTCCGGGGGGCAGCCCTTCTTCATCCACCGAAACAATAGCTGTGGTGCAATACAACACCCCGGGAATTTATGATGTTACCATGACCGCCTACTGGAATAGCCAAACAAATACTATCCAAAAGTCAGCCTATGTTAATGTAGCTCCAAACCCTGAAATACCTGAAAAACCCTTCGGAGAGGAAATGGTATGTTTCGATATTTCACCTTCGGCATACACCACCAACTCCGAAAATGTAATTTGGGAATTAGAGCCTGCCTCCGCCGGAACAATGAATTATTACGACAGTACTTGTGCAATTATCTGGAATGATAACTTTGCCGGTGAAGCCATGCTCAAAGCAAAGTCATTCAATATTTGTGGGGAAAGTGAATTTTCGGAAGCACTTGTCATAGAAAAACTGGAAGCCATCCTTCCTGATTTTTCGGCTACTCCCGTCCTGCTCGTTGCTCAACCTTACGATGTTGCCTTTGCCAATCTCACGCCCAATCCCGAACTTTACGATTTCGTGTGGTACTTCGGCAACGGGGATTCATCCCAAATAATTAATCCTGATTATACCTATCCCGAAAGCGGCACTTACACGATAAGTCTTAAAGCCACCGAAAAAACCACGGGATGCAAAGGAACCATCATTTTGGAAAATTACATTTTTTGTTCAGGAACAGGAATTGGTGATATTGAGGATACCGGATTTAAATATTTTGTGGACAGGAATAAAAATTCTCTTGAGCTGATTTTTGATAATACGCCCGATAATTTACATTTCAGTTTATTCGACATGCTTGGCTTTGAGCATAGGACAAAAAGCTTGGTTCAAAAAAGTACCTCAATCTCATTGGATGGATTTGCCAGTGGAATGTATGTTTTTGTGATCAATGGGAAAATAACCGGTAAGGTGATACTTTTGAGATAAATACCTATTTTTGCTAATCGTCATTTGAAATTTTTAAAAACTAACAAATTAAAAATAAAAAATTATGAAAAACCCAATCCTTTTATTGAGCTTATTTTTCACTGTGCTAATTATGAATGCACAAACCATCGAAAACTTTGAAAGCATTAAAATGAACATTTTTAGTGCTGGAACCAATGGTACGATAAGCGTGGTTGCCAACCCTGATACTGCCGGAAACCCAAGTATGTATGTCGGTAGAATGGTTCGCGGCTTCGATGGCGACCCCTGGGCAGGCTGGTATGCAACTTTGCCAACAGCTATTGACCTTACAGCAAACCCTTACGTCCATATAAAAGTATGGAAACCCCGCATTAGTCCGGTCGTCTTTAAAGTTGAAGAAGCCGCAGGAAATTCTGGTGATGTGTTTCCAATGAATCCACAAGCATTGACGGGACAATGGGAAGAATTAGTGTTCGACATGAGTACTTCACCCGCTACCGGTGAGTATGTAAAAATCGTTCTGATTCCCGATTTCGAAGACCCTTTGACACTTACCGAAGACATTACACTTTATTTTGATGATTTTTATGTAAATGATGATCCCACGCTTGGAAGTGCCCCTGTTCAGCAAATGGAAAATTTTGAAACCATCCCGCTCAATTACATGCTTGGCGGCGAAGACGATGATAGCTACATGGAGCTGATACCAAACCCCGATAAAACAGGAGTTAACCTCAGCCCTTATGTTTGCCATTTCTTCCGTGATATGGATGGTGTTCCATGGGGTGGTTTCTGGTCGAATTTACCTGCGGAAATTGATGTTACTGAAAATAAGTATGTACACGTAAAAGTTTGGAAGCCCCGCATCAGCCCGATTAAATTCAAAATTGAAGGGGGTGCAGCAGGCAATATCGAAATCGAAAGTATGTATCCCCAAACCTTAATTAATGAGTGGGAAGATATGGTTTTCGACTTCAGCGAAAAAACCGGCACTTATCCAATCATTGCGTTCCTGCCCGACTTTGCCGACCCGGTTGGCTTAACCGAAGATATTGATATTTATTTTGATGATATCATCCTGAACAACGACCCGAATCCCATCAATCCTCCTTCACAAAAAATTAGTGTTGACATGACCGAATCGGGAATTCTGCCGGGTGAGCCTGTTTGGATTTCCGGCAGTTTGGGCGGGATTCATGGTATCTGGGAAGAACCGGGAACAAACCCGAATAATGAAATGACAGATATAGATGGCGATGGCATTTATTCCATTACTATGACATTGCCCGAAGGCACGGTCGTTTTCAAGTTTTTTTTGGACATAGGCTGGTATAATGGCGACCCTAGTCCCGGTGGCGACCGCACACTCACCATCACAAACACAATGGACGTTCTTTATAAATGGGGACTTGAAGGAATTATTGAACCCCCGGGATCATCAACTATTGAATGGACAGTAAATATGGCCTACCAGATTGCCGAAGGCAATTTTATCGCAGGCACGGATTATTTAGATCTAGCCGGTACATTCAACGGCTGGGATGGAACAAACCATCATTTGGAAGCCCTCGGCAATGGTTTGTACAGGATTACGGTTAACGACTTTACGCTTGGCGAAACCATCGAATATAAATTCCGTATTAATGGCGACTGGGCTACTGCGGAATTTCCTGATGGTGGGCCAAACCGAACCTATACCCTTGCCGAAGGGCTTAATACTGTTTATGTTTGGTACAACGATGAACAACTGCCGGGGACACCAACCGATTTGTTCTTCTCTGAATATTGCGAAGGCACCGGCAACAACAAAGGGGTTGAGATTTATAATCCAACATACCAAACCATCGACCTGAACGAATATTGGGTGCTAAGGTATAGCAATGGAGATCAACTTTTTACAACTGGTGGCGCAACGCATCTGCAAGGTGTAATAGAGCCTTTCGATACTTTTGTTTTGGTAAACGGGCAAACAGAAAGCACTGGTACTTCTCCGGCTTGTGATCCGGAAATGCAAGCATTGGCCGACCAGTTGGACGGCGAATATCCCGCGCCCATGTATATGAACGGCAACGATGCCATTGCCCTGGTTAAAACACCAAACGGCGAAACGCCCACCCAATATAATATAATACCCGTTGACCTTATTGGAGAAATTGGCTTGGGTAGCCAAATTTCCGCTGAAACCGGCTGGTCATACATTCAGGATTCAACGCTGTACTATAACAATCCATCCGGAGTGCCGATTTCAGGAAAAGTTATAAATTACATCGTTCAAAAGTATGCCACCAATGGATCAGATTTTGGCCCCTTTTGGATGGCCTGGACTGCCGGACACTCATTAATCAGGAAACCTGAAGTAGTCCAGGGAATTGTATCCAACCCCGACCCATTTGTGGTAAAGCAGCAATGGGATACCCTTCCGGCGCAGTTGGACAGCACGGGGCAATGGACTTATGCAAACATCTGGGATAATTTGGGTACCCATGAATGTGTGGCAGCTTTAAGGCCTGATTTTTCGGCAAGCGACACTTCGCTATGTGAGAATGAAACAATAAGTTTTGCACTGAACGAAATAGCGCTGTCAGCCGACAGTGTTAGATGGGAAATGCCGGGTGGGAATCCTGCTACATCCACAGCTATTAATCCTGAAATAGAGTATCCAATTTTTGGGAGCTATGATGTGAACTTAACCACTTATGTTGGCAATATCCCGACGCTGGTTAGTAAACAAAATTATATTATGGTATTGCCCGGGCCCGTGGCACCTGATAAACCTGTGGGTGAAAATCTGCTTTGTTTCGATGAATATTCCTCAAGCTATACTACCAATACCGAAAACGTAATCTGGGAGCTGGAGCCTGCTTTGGCCGGAACAATGAATTTTTACGATAGCACTTGTGCAATTATCTGGAATAATAGCTTTGCTGGTGAAGCCCTACTCAAAGCAAAGTCATTCAATATTTGTGGGGAAAGCGAATTTTCGGAAGCACTTACCATTGAAAAAATGGAGGAAATAATGCCTGATTTTTCGGCTACACCCACGCAGTTTGCTACCCCACCTTACGATGTTGTATTTAGCAATCTCACGCCCAATCCCGAACTCTACGATTTTGTATGGTATTTTGGAAACGGGGATTCATCCCAAATAATTAATCCTGATTATACCTACCCCGAAGGAGGAACCTACACGGTAAGTCTTAAAGCCAGCGAAAAATTTTCCGGATGCACAGGAAGCATCATTTTGGAAAATTACATTTTTTGTTCAGGAACCGGAATCGGCGATATTGAGGATACCGGATTTAAATATTTTGTGGACAGGGATAAAAATACGCTGGAGTTAATTTTTGATCAACAGCCCGAGGGTTCTCATTTTCAACTCTGCGACCTTTACGGAAAGAAACTTCATACTGCAGCGATTAGTCAAAAGAATTTTACCATGCCTTTAAATGGGCTTTCACAGGGCATGTATCTTTTCGTTGTCGAAAAAAGGGAAGGTGTTTTTACTGGCAAGATAGTACTTGTCAAATAATAAAAAGAATAATACTTTTGCTCGAATTGATATTTTGTTCAATAAATATTTTTAAAAACCAACATTTTAAACTCATTAAATATTAAAGTTATGAAAAAACAATTCTCCATCATTTTGCTAATGTTAATAGCAGGAATCACAACATTTGTTTCGTGTAAAAAAGAAACAACGGAAATTTACAATCCGGCCGAAATCACCTTTAAAACATTGGAGCAGAGGCTCACCTCGCAGGGATGGCTGGCGTTTACTGCCGGAAATTATCAGCAGGCCGTGGATTCGTTCAATTTGGCCACACAGGCCAACAGCCTTTTTATGGATGCATACAACGGTTTGGGCTGGGCCTACGCCAGGCTTGACTTACTGGAACTGGCGCACAACAGTTTTACTACCTGCATGGTATCGCAAGAAAATATGCAGATTTATAAAGATGCCTGTGCAGGTCGCTCTTTTGTCAATCTGGCCATGGATAATTATGCTAAAGCAATCCAGGATGTTGATAAGACCATTTTGGATGAAATTGAGCCGGGTTACTATTATACTTACCTGGATTATATTTTTAGGCACGAATCAGGCATTAATCAAAATAATCTATTGCTGGTAAAAGCCGAATCCTATTTTATGCTGGGTGCCTACGAAGCTTGTTTCAGTACGCTGGTTTTTATCGATGACAGCCTGGAAGAAACCACAAATCCCGAAGAGTTAGCCTTGATGATAGAACAATTAAAAGCAAGCATTTAAGAAATCAATTATTAACAATAAAATACAATAGCGATGAAAAATATACAATACAAGATCAGGATTTTTACATTTATTGCAGCATGTACGCTGGGGCTTTTATTAACCCAAAGCCACCAAGCTACGGCACAGGTTCACCCCGATTTGGAAAATGTTTTGGAGAACCTGAACGATAATTACACAACGGTGAACAGTATCATCCCCAACCGCTACGATTTTACGAATGGAGAAACCGGATATTATATCTCCGATGGGGGTGATGATATGTACGATTATGGAAATTACCTATTCACCGACTATGGTGGCTCCATCAACTATTCAAATTATACAATTTCAACAAGCAGCTATTTTGGTGGTGAAGGAAAATATTTTACATGCAAATACCCAGGCTTGTTTGTCTTAGCAGCTAATCTTAATAGTATCAACACCTTTAGCATAGAAGGTGATCTTGGTGGTTGGTCTGGATTAGTGGAGGGTGCCGTGCTTACGAGTGGGAACTATAAAGGGTTTGTAAAACGGGTTTATAGCAATAGTTCACCCTCGGTTAACCACCTTATTATCGTGGAAAACGATCCGGCAGTTAGCCAAACATATTCCAGTGCCTATTATTCTGATAACCATGTTGTCAATTCGCTGAACAATGTTACACGATTATACTACCTGCTGTATGCCGGCAGCAACGGTGCATACATCGACAATGCCGCCACCCAGGATATTATGGATGCCTTTGTGGCCTTGCTGCGCACCGACAGTATCCCTCCCAATCCGGTGAGCAATTTGGTGATGAGTGAAATTTTAAATTCCAGTGCTACCGTGAGTTTCACCGCACCCTCGGATGATGAAATCACCGAGCCGGTTAATGCTTATGATGTGCGGCTCAGCACTTCGCCAATTACTTCTTTAAATTATTTTAATGCTCCTGAATATGAGCAAAGCATGGTTCCCGGCACTCCAGGCTCAAGCGAAACCCTTGCACTTACCGACTTACTTGGCGCAACTCAATACTGGTTAGGCATAAAGTCGATGGACGAAGGCGAAAACTATTCTTCGGCGGTAATTACTTCATTCACCACCGGGCTTGATCCTACCATAGAAGTTTCGGTGGAAAGCTTGGATTTTGACCTGGCCATTGGCGAAACAGGAAGTGGAAGTTTTAATATTTCAAATACCTCAAGCGGGACAGCCCCTCTGAGCTACTCCATAAATGTAGAAGCCCCGCCAATAAACGATTTTCTGTGCTACGTGCCGGTCGATTACCAAAAACTGGTTGAGGTTAATCTGCAAACAAATCAGCAGGAAGCTATCGATATCCACTTTCAGGCATCGCAGGTTGATTATGTTAGTAATAGCGATGATGTGTGGGCTAGCAGTACCAGCTCTGACAGGGTTGCAGTTATTTCTGCCATTGATCATAGCATTAAAAAAGAGCTGACTCTGAATAATCTATTCAGGGTTTGCATGCCGAAAAACCAGGATTTGGCTTATCTGGTTTTTCACTCAAACCAAACCAGTGTGCAGATATATAACACCAATTCTATTACGCTTGCAAACTCGTATGTACTTCCCATATCAGGACAGCCCGATGATGTAAAAATTACGCCCGATGGCTCTAAAATATGTGTGCTGGATAATTATTATTTTAAAACTTTTGATGCCACAAATGGACAAGAATTGAATAGTTTTTATTTGGATTATTCCCCTGCTAATAATTTCATCATTTCCAATGATGGTAATTTTGCCTATGGTTACAATTCGGGTTATGGTGCCATTAATAAGATTAACCTAAACAACGGCGACCAGAGCTATGTAGCTACTTCTTATTATACTGCAGCTCTTACGCTTTCGCCAGATGACCAGACTCTTTTTGTAGGCTATAGTTCTTATCCCTACATTACAGTGATCAACGCCCAAACAATGCAGACACTGTACAATCTGAACACAGCAGAAAGCAGCACCACAACTGATCTGCATGTGTCGGAAGATGGTAAATTTTTGTATTGCCTGAGTAGATACGATAACAATATCACCACTTTCGATCTTATAACTTCACAAATTGTTGGAAGTATTGCTGTGGGTTATAATGCCTACTCATTTGCTTTTCCGGGTGGCTACTTCGATTACCTCACCGTTAATCCCACCGAAGGAATTTTGCCTGCTAACCAGCAACAGGAAATAGAAATTACCATTGATAGCAAAGGCTTGCTGCCCGGAATTTACCAGGCCAGCCTGCTAATCAACAGCAACGACCCTGCCTCCCCAAGCATAAGCATTCCTATTAACATAACAGCAAATGATATTATTGGCCCTGATTTTAATATTGCCTTCTTCCAAAATCAATATCTGACAAGCAATCTTAAGGTGCTGATTTTTGCCCGTGAACCATTGCCTCAATATCCGAGCCTGAGTGCCGGAACCGATAATGTGGAAGTGGAAATGCTCGATTCGCTAAACCATATTTACATGGCCGGCTATAAACTTGGTGCCACGCAAAACATCACTTTTACAGTTAGTGGGAAGGACAGCGTTGGGAATACCTCAACTTTCGATCGGGTTTTGAGCAGCACACTTGCCCTGAAAAATGCACGTATTGCAGCCATTTACCCCAACGAGGAGGTGAATGTAGATTTTGATTCCGAAACTTTTATCAACGATACTTATCTTACCATCTGGAAAGAAGAAGTGGATGATGAAACCATTTATCACATCGGGCCTGAAGCAATGCAAACAGATAAGTCTGCTACGCTGTCGATATCATGGCCTGATGCCATGAAGCAGACAGTAAAACCCGAAAACATGGCCATATACCGGCAGGATGCGGAGGCTGAAACCTGGATTGAGATACCAAGCTACATCAACAGGTTGAATGAGCAGGTTGTTGCCGAAATAGATAAGTTGGGAATTTATAAAATTGGCATCAATCAAAACACCCATTCCTTGGATGTGCCTCCCAAAACAAGTTTAGCAGAAATGGTGCAAGCCTCACCCAATCCATTTTCAGGAATTACCACATTGAGCTATCAAAATCCTGAAGAAGGACAAGTTCAGATTTCTTTGTACGATCTTGCCGGAAATAAAATTTCAACCCTCTTTAATGAATATCAGCCGGAAGGCATCAACAACTTTTCGCTGGATGGACGGGTTCTGAAAAATGGCATGTATTTATGCAAAATAAACACCGGCAGCGGTGAGCTGATACAGCGACTTGTAAAGATTAACTAAGTAAGGGGGTGAAACAACTTCGCCTGTAACAACAAATTTTTTGTGTAGCCACACTTGCCCGCTCGAAGTCGGGCAAGTGTGGATTCTATTTTCGCGTGAATACGGATGCAAATTCCGGTTAATCTGTTTGTGTAAAGTCAAAAAGTTTCTTTTAAAACCCAAATTTTTATTAAAAATATCAAAGTTGTGATATTAAGTATATCTTTGCAGCGACAATTTTAATTAAATAACAGTATTATTATTAGTATGAAAGAAGGTAAAGTAAAATTCTTCAACGAAGCCAAAGGTTTTGGTTTTATTAAAGATGCAGAAACAGACGAAGAATACTTCGTACACGTAACCGGTCTTATCGATCGCATTAACGAAGATGACGATGTATCGTTTGAACTCAAGCAAGGCAAAAAAGGATTGAACGCTGTAAATGTGAAACTTATCTAGTTTATAATAAGTAAAGAAATCCTAAAAGCCCCAAATTTATTTGGGGCTTTTTTTGTGCCCATTTCCCACCTTCCGATAAAATCAACTATTTTAGTTGCCTGAATAATATTTTATCATTCACCACTCACTAAACGATTTTTGCTATGCGCGTATTTACGATCAAAACGGCTTTCCTCATCCTTGTTCTTGCTTGCTCTATCCCGCTATCAGCGCAGGTTGTAATCAACGAATACTCCGCATCCAACCTGAGTAGTTTTATGGATAACTACGAAAAATACGAAGACTGGGTCGAACTTTACAACCCGGGTTTCTCAGCGGTGGATTTGGACGGCTACGGCCTGAGCGATAAAATAAATAATCCTTTCAAGTGGGTCTTTCCCGAAGGTACCCTCATACCTGCCAATGGATTTTTGCGGATATGGGCTTCGGGGCGCAACGAAAGCACTTCCCCCAATCATCTGCATAGCAATTTCAAATTATCTCAAACCAAAGATGAAGCCGAGCACGTGGTGCTGACCGATCCATCGGGTACAAGCCTGGATGAGGTGCAACTTGCCCTGACCCAAACAGAACACTCGCGTGGTCGTATCAGCAATGGCTCGGAACAATGGGCGGTTTTTACAAATCCCACTCCGGCCGGGTCGAACAACGGTGCCGCCGCCTATGAACGCTATGCCCTGAAACCGGAGATGAACATGCCCGCAGGTTTTTACGATAACGGACTCTTGATTTCACTCAGCACCGATGAAACCGATGCTTCGATCCATTTTACCCTGGATGGAAGTAAGCCCACCAGTGCATCGCAGCTTTTTACCACGCCCATTTCCATTAGCGAAACTACCATCGTCAAAGCGATTACGGTAAGCGATGATGCCAATGTTTTGAACAGTTTTATTTGTTTCAATACCTATTTTATCAACGAAAGTCATAGCCTCGCCGTAATGTCCTTGTCGGCCGCTGACCTCGACAATCTGCTTAATGGCAATCAGTCGCTCAGACCCTTTGGCACTTTCGAGTATTTTAACGGCGAGGGCGAAAGAACCACCTTTGGCTATGGCGAGTTTAACGAACATGGCCAGGATTCGTGGGTTCACGACCAGCGCAGCATCGACTATATCAGTCGCGATGAGTGTGGCTATAATTACGCCATCCGCGAAAAGCTAATCCCCTTTAGCGACCGCGATGAGTTTCAGCGCGTCATCCTGCGTGCCGCCGGCGACGACAATTATCCTGGCATCGACACCAGTGCTCACCTGCGCGATTATTTTATCCAAAATACTGCCGACAAGGGCGGTTTGCACCTGGACGTGCGCAAAGGACAAAAAGGAGTGATTTATGTTAACGGCGAATATTGGGGCGTGTATGGCTTTCGCGAAAAGGTGAGCGACCACGATTTTACCGAGTATTATTACGATCAGGATAAATACAATATTTATTTCCTCAAACTGTGGGGCGGCACTTGGGCCGAATATGGCGGCCAGGCGGCCTTTGATGATTGGAACGAGCTGCACGACTTTATTAAAAACCAAAATATGAATAACCTTGAAAACTGGGATTATGTAAAATCAAGGTATGATTACAAAAGTCTGGTCGATTATATCCATATCAATTCTTTTGTGGTTTGCTCGGATTGGATAAACTGGAACGTGGGCTGGTGGCGCGGCTTAAACCCGGAGGGTGGCCACCAGAAGTGGGGCTATATTTTGTGGGACGAAGATGCTACCTTTGCCCATTACATCAACTACACCGGCGTTCCGGGCATTAGTCCTTACACCAGTCCCTGTTTTCCTGAAGGCTTATCGAGCGATCCCGAAGAGCATATCCTGGTGCTGAATAAGCTGCGTGCCAATCCTGAATTTAACAACTACTATATTTCGAGATATGTTGATTTGTACAACACGGTTTTTCGTCCCGAGCGCATGATTGCCTACCTGGATTCGATCGAGGTGGAGATGGAAGACGAGATGGCGCAGCATGTGCTTCGCTGGGGTGGTTCGGTGGAGCAGTGGAGAAACAATGTGCAGAAAATCCGCAATTTCATTGCAAATCGTCATAATTATCTTCCCCAGGGTTTTGATAACTGTTGGGATCTGGATGGCCCTTACCCGCTCAGCATAACCGTGGAACCCGAGGGAGCCGGAGCAGTACAGCTAAATTCGCTTACCCTGAACCAATTTCCTTTTCAGGGCGATTATTTTGGCGGTATCGATGTAAATCTGGAAGCCCTGCAAGTGAATCCCGAATATGAATTCGATTTCTGGGAATTAGAAAATCATAGCCTCGTGCCCAACGATAGTGCCCTGCAGGTAAGTCTGAATTTAAACCAGAGCGAAAATATTGTGGCGCATTTTAAGGAAAGGGTTTTTATGGATTCGCTGGTCATCAACGAAATTAACTATAACTCGGCCAACGATTTTGATACCGATGATTGGGTGGAATTGTATAATCCCCATTTGTACGACCTGGATATCGAAGGCTGGAAACTGATGGACAGCAACGATGATAATGTGTTTGTCTTTCCGTCGAATACCATCGTAGAATCAGACCAATACCTCGTGCTTTGTCGCGATTTGGAATTATTCAACAGTTTCAATCCTAATGTTGAAAATGCAATAGGAAATATGGATTTTGGCTTTAGCAGCAACGGCGAGCTTATCCGGCTTTTCAACGAAGAAGGGGTTTTGATCGACACGGTACATTATCTCGATACGGAGCCTTGGCCGCTCGAACCTGACGGTAATGGCCCCAGCCTGGAGCTTATCCTTCCGCACTATAACAATGCCCTCGCCGAAAGCTGGATGGCTTCGCCCATGCACGGCACGCCGGGCGAAATCAACAGCTACTGGCTAAACCTGCCCGAAGAGGCTCAGCAAAGCTCTGCACAATTAAGGGTTGTCCCCAATCCCGTTTCCGGGAATGCAATCGTGAAAATTGAAACTGCCGATGAGATTATAAACGCCAGCATTTTGCTTTACAATGTTTTTGGTGCCTTGGTAAAAGAGGAGCACCACATCCACAGCAAACAATTATTCCTTGAAGTTGGGCAACTCGAAAAGGGTTTGTATCTGCTTCGCTTTATTGATGAAAGTCAGGCTATTGATGTATCAATAAAAATTGTGGTGGAATAGATAAGTTTCAGAGACGCGCAAATTACGCGTCTGTACTGTTGCAAGCAATTTTTTATTTTCTTTTTGGAATTCCAGAGACGCGCAAATTGCGCGTCTGTGCAAGCTCAGCATCTTTTATAAATCCAGGCATAAAATCATTCGTGCATTTCTGCCAAAAATGGCGGGCAGGCGTGGCATCAGAAATAAAAATTCATTCGTGCATTTCCGCCAAAAAGGGCGGACAGGCGTGGCCTCAAAAATAAAAAATTGTATTTTTATCAAAAATTTGAGTAATTCGCAAATCAAAATTTGAGTCATTCGATAATCTAAAACGATATCATCATGAAAAAGTCAGCCTTTTTATTCCTGTTTGCAATCTTCTTTTCTCCCTTCGCCATTGGGCAAAGCTTGCCCACCGGTGGAGAATGGACAATTATGGAAACCTTTGATATTCCTGGTAAGGCCTCGGGCTTGGCCTGGGATGGCACCTACCTTTATTTTGGTATTTACGGCCAGTACGGCGACCAGTTTTATCAGTTCGATCCCGCAAGCGGCGAAGCCACGCTTTTGTTCACGCATCCCGAAATCGAGGACAGCTTTGGGATGAGCTGCGATGGCGAAAATCTTTGGGTCATTCACCAGCCCTCGGGCAGTTCCAATCCCTCGTTGGCCACTCAGTTGGATTTGGGAGGAAACATCCTTTCCACCATCACCCTGCCCGATCACTACATGTCGGGCATTGCCTGGGATGAGGGTAAACTTTGGGTTTCCACTTATTATCCCGATCCGGGCACCGTTTATCAAATTGATGACCAGGGCACGGTTCTCCAACAATTTGCACCACCCATCGCTGATCAGGTGTGGGACTTGTGTCGGCAGGATGACTTCTTGTGGTTTGCCGATTATAATGCCGACCTGATTTACAAAACCGATCTAAGTGGTGCCATCCTCGAGCAGCATGATGCCGAAAATATTAAACCCTCAGGAATTGTTTACGATGGCACTTTCCTGTGGTATGTCGATGGGCAGTTGTCGAGTCCGAGCACGCTTTACAAGATCGACCTGGGCGGCGCAGGCACACCAGAGATTAATGTCCCTGTAACTTATCACGATTTTGGGATGGTTACCGTTGGCGATTCTGCGGTGTGGAATCTTAGCGTCTTCAATCAGGGCAATGCCCCGCTTAGCCTCGATAATTTTATCATTCCCAATTTGACACCGGTATTCACCTACGAAGTTTTCCCTCAAATAGTCGAGCCTGGTGAAAGCACCGAGTTGGTATTGATTTTTAAACCCATCGAAGCAAGCCTCCTGGCTGTTCTTATTAACCTCCAATCCAACGACCCGGTAACGCCCGAAGTCGAAATACAGTTGGAGGGAGAATCGGTGCTGGAAGGTCCGGTTATTCAAGTGGTTGACGATAATTATGACTACGGGCAGGTGCGTGCCAGGGCTTTTACCCGTTGGTTTGTAGAGCTGGCAAATATTGGCGATGAAGCCCTCATCATCGAAAGCATCGAAAGCAGCGATCCTGCCTTTGTGGTGGACGAAACCATTGTTTTCCCCTTTTCGATTTCACCACTCCAAATCGCTGATTTTGGTATTTGGTTTAATCCCGGCGAGGGCCTTGTTTATGAGGGTATGCTAGCGATCTTCAGCAATGATCCACAAAATCCTGAAGTGGAGGTTTTAATCTCGGGCCAGGGCGTGGAACAGGATTATCCGATGGGCGAGCAGCTCTGGCAATATACCATCTCCGGAGGTTTCGACAATAGCCCAAAAGCTATTGGTTCTCTCAAAGATATTACCGGCGATGCCGTTAACGAAGTCATCGTTGCTTCCGAGGATAATCTTGTCCGTTGCTTTAATGGCAATTCCGATGGCTCGGCCGATGTGCTGTGGGCGCACGAAATTTATTCGGGCAATGTTTATCAAAGCGAGGCCTTGGGCTTTTTGCCCGATATCGATGGCGATGGCTACGATGAAGTAGTGGTGGGCACTACCGGCGGCGATCGTGCGGTAAAAGTCTTGTCGGGAAAAACAGGCGAGCAGGTCTGGGTTTTTCACACCAATACCTGGGGCGATGGCGGCTGGGTTTACGAGGTGGATGCCAGTCGCGATTATACCGGCGATGATGTGGCCGATGTGCTGGCCTGCGCCGGCGGTAGTTCCACGGGAACTGGGGCCAGCCGGGTGTTTTGCTTAGATGGAAGCAATGGCGATCTGGTGTGGGATTACTATCTAAATGGCCCTGGATTTTCGGTTATTGCCATCGATGATGTAAATGGCGACGGTATTTCGGATGTGCTTGCGGGGGCTGCCAATGCCGACGAAAGTCAGGGCAAAACCGTGTGTGTGGATGGCAGCACAGGCTTTGAGATTTGGACTGATCTGGCCGAAGGAAGCTCGGTGTGGGCTCTTGCCCAACTGGACGACATTAATAGCGATGGCGTAAACGACGTGGCTTCGGGTGAGTTCGGTAGTGGTGATTTTAAAATATTTGATGCCACCAATGGTGATGTTTTGCAGAGTGGAAGCATGGGCGGCGGCTACGTGATTATCACCGACATTGTTCCCCTGAATGATGTAAATGATGATGGCTACGCCGATTTCACCATCCAGGCAAGCACCAGCAATCTGGTAGTTGTGGATGGCTTGACCGGCGAAACCCTCTGGCTGACATCTTTGGCCGACCAGGTGCAAAAGGTAAATCGCATTCCCGATGTGAGCGGCGATGGCATTAACGATATTGCGGTGGGTACTTTGTATCAGAATAATTATGTTTATTTTATTGATGGTGTAAACGGCGACATCCTCGATGAAATAGAATATGGACAGCCGGTGGACGCGCTTTTGGTTATTCCGGATATTAATGGCGATGACTCGTGGGAGGTGGTAGCCGGTGGCCGCGAGGGTAAGGTGGTTTGTTTTTCGGGTGGTTTGGATGCCAATACTTTTACCTCCGAATACGCAAGCCCTGTGGTGAAACTTACTATTTTAGTATCTCCTAATCCGATAGCCAACCATGGTTTGATAAGCCTGGAAGCCACGGATGCGGTTGAGGGAAATCTTAGCCTTATCACAGCAGGAGGTCGGATGATTAAGGATTTTGGCTTTCAAAAACTTGAAAACGAAACAAAATTATTTCCATTAAATATCCAAACTAAAAATGGCGAAAGGCTATTGCCGGGCTTGTATTTTGTGGTATTTTCACACGGGCAATATACCACGTCCACCAAAGTAATAGTAAGGTAAGACCGCTTTAACATGATAATAGAAGCAGCAGGGTTTTCGCACACGGGCACTCGAAGAGCCAAAAATGAGGATGCGGTTTTGATGCACGATCAAATTTATAATTCAGGATTTTTTGAATTTGAAGGCGAAAACCATGCGCGCATTTTTGTTGCCGATGGGGTAGGGGGTGCTCCTGCCGGCGATATAGCTGCTCATTATGTCTTAAGCCAGCTCAACCAGCGTATCCCGCCGGCATCTTATCCGCAAAAAACCGACCTTGAACAAACACTTATTTCCATCAACAACGATTTGTGCGAGTATGGCAAAAGCAACTTGCATACCCACAGCATGGCTACTACTTTAAGTGGAATTTTGGTCAATGACCATCAATATCGCATTGTTAATGCCGGCGATTCGCGGGTGATGATATTACGTGGAAAGAATTTGGAACAGCTCACCACCGATGATATTATGGATGTTCACGCCATGTACCGACCGCTCACAAATTATTTTGGTGGTCCTGTGCCACTGGTTAAACCTGCCATTATCGATTCGGATGAAGATTTAAAAACCGATACCCTATTTTTTATTAGCTCCGATGGCATCTTTCATTGCTTTTCTACCAACCAGCTTGGGAAAATCCTGGCTAATTCGAGCAGCCTCGCTACAAAGGCGAAAAGTATTCGCGATGAAGCACTCGCCACAGGCTCGCCCGACAATATCTCATGTGTTTTGCTAAAAATAAGTTTTTAATGAAAAATTATTTTTAGGATATGAACGAATTTTTTACTGACATATACCAAACAAAGGCCTATACAGCCGATGACTTCGGCAAGGATACCAAAATCCTGCAAACGGTGGGAAGAACTATACCCTATTTGTCGGATTTTGCACTGGATGAAAACAGAACTCAGGCCTACCACCCTGAACCATTGCCCGAAAAAAAAACGGCTAATTACCAGTTGGCACCCGGCGATAAGGTAGAACTCAACAGCATAAGCTACACCGTAAGCGGGATCATTGCCGAGGAAGGCAAAAATGCTGAAGCTGCCATTTATAAGGTAAAAAACCCGAAAGATGAGGTTTTTGTCTTGAAGCTCTATTATGAGTTTAGCAATCCTCGTCTTGAACCCAATTCGGATACCCTGCAACGCATTCGCGAAATTAACAGCCACGACATTTTGCGCCTGTTCGACTTTGGCACCGGCCCCAATAAACATCTCGAAAAGTATTGCTTCGAAATTGTGGACTTTGCCGCCGGTGGCGACTTGCTTAATGTTGCCGACATCCCAAAGAAATATACTCCCGATTTTATTAGCGAAAAAGTAGTACAATCGGTGGCAGATGGCTTGCGTACCCTTCACGCCGAAAAAATTTACCACTGCGACCTGAAACCGCAGAATGTTTTCTTTTTGGATGCGGAGCAAAGCAAAATTGTGATCGGTGATTATGGTTCCGCAAAATCCTTCGAGAAATCATCGCACAAGGAGCTGAGTTATACTACCATCACTAAGGGCACCGAGTTTTATCTCGCTCCCGAGCAGGCTTTTGGTATTGTTTCCGAGAAAAATGATTATTACAGCCTGGGCATGATCGTCCTCCACCTGCTTTACCCCGACCAGGTTAACCGCGAGAATTTGCGGCGTATTTTTGAACGACGTACCAAGGGCTTGCCCATCATCGATTTTGATGATCGTTTCAAGCGACTAAACATGCTTATTCAGGGGCTTACCCTACAGGATTATAACAGCCGATGGGGCGAAAAGGAGCTGAGCCGATGGTTGGCAGGCGAGGAGGTGGAAGTAAACTACAACTTGGCAGGTCATCGTCAGGTGCTGAAAATTGGGGAAATCGAAATCAAGACCGGCGACCAACTGGCGGCATACATTCGCAGCGATCCCTTCTTTTTTGATGAGCTTATCGAGGACAGGGAAGGCTATAGTATGCTGCTGGCCTGGCTTAAAAATATGCAGGGCGAACAGAACGCTGTGCAGTTTGACGGCATGGTATCTTACTACAAAAAGTATTTCGGTTTCGATTATGTAAAAGAGGCCTTGCTGTTTTATTTTGACCCGGCGCATCAGGTTAGCGTGGGCCTGGAAACATTCCGCTTTGCTGTGGATCAGGATATCGAAACTGCTGCATCCAATTTCTTTAAAACCCTGGATGCGCTGTGGAAAACTACCGATTTCGAAGTTATGCGTTTTTACTTTTTCCGCTTCGAGTTTGCCATGCGCAGGCTAAGGGTGAAATCAGGAAATGAGTCTCAAAAAATTATCGACTTTATCCTGAACAAAATTGCGGCTATTGTTGAAACGGCTAACAGCGTTGACTTTTCGGAGTTAAAAGCCGATATTTATATCCACTTAAAAGATCAGCATTTTTGTGATTTTTTCTATTTGTTTGATGCCCGGCGTAACTTTAAAGACCTGTGTGGCCATGAATATACCAGTTTGTTTGAGCTTGACGAATTGCTGCGATCCAATCCGCCTGGAGGCAAAACCGAAACCCTGCACTGCGAAAAGCATTCGTTTTTGCGCCAACGGGTAAGCAGGGAGGATCTTTTGGAGTTTTTCGAATTCAGCGATACGGCTCCCGGGTTTTTTAGGGATAAAGAAGTGGATTATCGCTTGCTTCTGGAACTGATCCACAAATTTACAAAGCCCCGATATAGCCTTCCTTTCTTGCAACAAGTGGTGGCGCATTACAAAAATTCCCCGCCCCGTATATTTACTGCCTTGGTTTTACGCCTGCTCGATCCCGAAAGAGCGATAAAGGTAAGTGGTAAAGAGATATTGCTTCACCAGCATGGTGATTTCAAAAATAAGCTGGAAGATTTTTTTGAGGCCCTCAATCGATTCCGCCTCACCGCATCTATCGAGCAGGTGAGAACCCTGTTCTTTGACTTTGAATTGTGCATGATGCAAATCGCTGCCGATGATGCCGTCTTTGGCCAAAAACAGGCAGCACTTGCTTTTGGGAAAATACAGGAAATCCTCCAGGTTCAAGCTCCCGACATGCAGCTTCTAAAGGCTTCTTTTTACCCGGATATGAGGGAGGAGCAGCTCCTGGAAATCATTTATGCCTTTTTGCCTGCTGCCTCTTTTTGTAACCACCTGGGCGATTACCTTAGCTCCGGCAACGAAATTGCACTTTACTACTTGCAATATCCCGGAAAATACAACGAAAAGTCCTCGACCATCGAACGTGAAATATATCTTAAAAAGGCCGGGCAACGCGGACTTCTCGATTTGTCCTTCAAGGATTTTATCATGCGGGTCTTCCATCGAAATGCCTTTACTGACGTGAGCATCGAAAATATGGTTTTTGATGAGCAGGCAGCCAACGAGCTTTCCGTTTATTATGTTTATTCCGGCTCTATCCAAAATTATCTGGAATCTTTGGGCTACCATCTGGACTTCGACTGCCAGCCCTCATCGCAACAAAAGGTAACGCTCCCCATTAAAATGCTTACCAGCGATACCGGCTTGTATCAAAAATTTGCTACCCACCTGCACCACCACCATGCCATTGGAAACCTTGATCCCAATTTGGAATCCCAATTTCTGTCCAAATTTGAGGTACTCAAACAGCGCGATTTCAGAGCTTCCTTTAGTTTGGTGCCACGATATATGCTGCATTTGTTGCCGCCCTTTGCCTTGCTCTTTCTGGCCTCTGCCTACTTGTTCGATTTTTCCTTTTTCAAGCAGCTTTCATTTTCGATTTCTCCCGCGCTCAACATGGTGTCGGCACGCCTGGCCACCGCCAATTTTAGCAGCCTGCTTTTCTCGGCATATTTTGTAAACCTTTGGCTGGGTATTGCATTTTTGCTCCCTGTTTTTAGTCTCAAATACAAAAGAAAACAGTTCGAAAATTTCACCCTCCTTTACAGCTCTTTAATCAGCAAACTGACTACGCTCCTGGTGTTTGCGCCGGTTTTGTTTATCGCCGGTTATTATTTTTCCAACTTGATATTTGGTGATTCAATTTTTATTCTAAAATGGCTCAATCTTACTTTGGGTACTTCCGATTTTATAATTTTACTCTATATTCTTTTCATGCTTTACCAGTCTTTGCAAGTGGTGCATGCTATTTTCAGAGCATTCGGAAAAATCCGTATTGTGCCCTTGCTTATTGCTGTGTGCGCCTATTTGCTGTTGTATTACTTCACTATCATCAACCAAAACTTGTACGTACTATGAGCGGGCCAAAAAGTTATTCGTGCAGGGTTTTTAATAAGCAATTGCTCGGCTTGTTTATGCAGCAGGCAGCCATCGACAATTTATGGGAATTGCTGCATTCGCGGCGCATTGTGGATAAACAAAGAGGAATCGAAATTACCAACGATGACTTTATCCGTGCCAATGCTGCAAGTTATCAGGAACTTTGGATGAACCCCGGGGTAACCAAAGGCAAAGTGCTCGATCAGCAGCAGTTCGACAATAGTTACAATTGGATGCAGGCTGCCCTAAATCATCATCAAAAGTTAAAAACTAAACTGGAAGCGCAGCATCAGGATTTTGACCGCATCGAAGAAGCCTGGCACGCCTATCTTGACCTGGAACTTTTTAAAAAGGATTTGGATGAGGAGTTTATGAGCCTGAAAAATCAGATGTTCGATTATTTGAAATCTTTAAAAATTGATAAAAGAAAAAAAGAGCAAGGCATCAGCCGACTTGCTGCGATGGAAATCTCTTACGTCCTCCCGGAGTTTCCGGTCGAGCGGATTGAGGCAATGGAGAGCATCCGTCAAAATATGATAGCTCATTACAACGAAAGTAAAAGGCAAATTGGGATGGAGGCTGGTATTGAGGAAAGTAGAAAACGAGCAGTGTTTCACAAAACAAAGGTAAAAATGCTGATCGATGAAAGCCTGTCCATTCATAATTCTGATTTTGATTTGGATGTGATGCTTTCGTCCATCAGGCAGGCTATTGCCAAAATTGAATCCGCCAGCCAGGCGGTCATTTATAAAAATCGCCTCCAGAAAATTTTGAAAAATAATAGCGGACAGGAATCCTATTTTTTTGCTGAACTGTTCGAGGATTTGAAAAAGTATAGCGATAAACAGGAAAAGCGAATCAGCCTTGAAATGCTAATCCAAAAACTGCCCGAAGGTTTGCTGTCAAAGGATTTGCTTGTCGAAATTAATAAAGTAAGAACGGATATTGATTTGTTAATGCAGCAAGTGCAAATTAAAAATGACGATCTGGCAAGGATTGAGCACAGTATTTACAAAATTAAAGAAAAGCAAGCTGCCGCCTTTCGGGAACAGCAATATATAAAATCGAATATTGTGGCCTGCCTCAACGATTTAAACTATACCGTGGCTGATGATACCGAGCTGATCGATTTAGAAAGCAGCGATGATTTTCTGCTTTCTATTCCCGGCCAGTCCAACTACCTCAATCTGCGCTTTGATACCACAGGAAATGTGTTGTACAATTTTTTGATACCTGATGAACCGGATAGTTTATCTTACGATGAAAAATCGCTTAAGTATGCCGAAATGCAGGATACCTGTACTGCTTTTAAAAAAGTGCTTGCGGATTTGAAAAGCCAGGGACTAAACATCGATTTGCAGCACGAAATCCTGATAAGCGAGAAAGCCCTGGTAGCCTTACCCCGAATATATCGCAGCAAGCTGAATCCAATAAAGACAGCAAAACCCGCAAAACAAAAACCGGGCAGTATTCACAGAGATATAAAAAAATAAAACAATCTTATTACCGCTTCTTTGCTTCAAGTCTTATTTTCTTAATTTTGAAAATATTTTTAAATCAAACCAAAGCCGATGTCAGATTTTTATAAGACCATTTTTCCGGGATGGATGCAGGAATTCAAACGTTTTCAAACCCTAAAATCGCAGTTTTATCTCTTTGGCAATGTTTACGATTGCTACTATTTCCCGGTAAATTATGATAAGGTAAAGGATAAGAGTAAGTTGCAGTGGGCGCGTTTTAACGACCTGAAATTGCTGCTCAAGCTCTATCTTAAAAACGAGGGGTACGAAATTATTTCGTACTACGATGTGATTGATGGCATCGACATCGAATCGCCGGTGGATGAAGAGCTGGGTAGGAATACTATTGTAAAATATCTGATCGATAATGTGCCCTCAGCCAAAGGGATTCTCGATTCGAAGAAAATCGGAAATATCGAAAAAAAGATTACCGATGCCCTCACTTTTTATCGGGTGCTGATGTCGAACAATAAACGGCTGTCGGCGGGCATCATCAATTACAGCTCGCGCTTTTCGGGCGACCCCAACAGCCTGAGCGAGGATGAACGTATAATTTTCTTAAAGCTGCTCAAGTCGGCTCAGGATGCCCGCCTCTTTCCCGAAAAGAAGGGTATGCGCAATATCCTGATTTTTATTTGCGATAAGCTGAACGATATTCCCAGCTGGCTCCTCCTCGAAAACCCGCTTACCCGCGGTATCCACATCACCAAGCCCAACAAGGTAGAGCGCAATCGTTTTTTGGAAGTGCAAATCCAACGCTTTTACCAGCAGGGTGCGCCGGTACAAACTGCTGAACTCAAAGCCGTTTTTGCTGACCTCACCGAGGGCTTTGCCAATCAGGAACTCGAAAATTTGATTACCATCTCTCACCAGGAAAAAATACACGTCAATAATATCCAGCAGATCATCGACCTTTTTAAATACGGTACCCGCGAAAACTTTTGGGAAGACCTGGAAAAGGAAAAGATAGAAAACGCCGGTAGCGAATTGTGCAAGCGCGTGATGGGGCAGGATGCCGCCATTGCCAAGAGTGTGGAGATTATCCGCCGTGCCAAGCTGGGGCTTAACTCGATTGATATGAAGCGCAATAAGTCGAAGCCCAAGGGCGTGATGTTTTTTGCAGGGCCAACGGGCGTGGGGAAAACCGAGCTGGCCAAGTCGCTCGCTGCCCTTATTTTTAATGACGAGGATGCTATTCTGCGCTTCGACATGAGCGAGTACAACGATTCAAACTCCGACACCAAACTCATCGGTTCGCCCCCGGGATATGTGGGTTACGAGGAAGGGGGGCAACTGACTTCGCAACTCAGCGCACGCCCATTTTCTATTGTCCTCTTTGATGAGATCGAAAAAGCACACCCGGTCATCTTCGACAAATTTTTGCAGATTCTCGATGATGGTCGCCTAACCGATGGCAAGGGCGAAACGGTGTATTTTAGCGAATCGCTCATTATTTTTACCAGCAACCTCGGCGTTTATACCGAAGACGAAAACGGACAGCGGGTGCTCAATGTAAACTACGAAGACTCCAACGATGTTACTGCCAAAAATATCCTCGGCGAAATCCGTAACTTTTTTAATACTAAACTCAATCGTCCCGAAATATTGAATCGCTTTGGTGACAATTTCGTGGTTTTCGATTTTATTCGCCCTGATGTGGATCGCGCCATCCTGATTAAAAGTTTGAATATGATCCGCGAAAATTTGAAAAAGCAAAAAAACTGCGACTTCCAATTTGATGATGCCTTTGTGGCAGATTTCCGGGAGTTTTATATCAGCGATAATCTGATAAATGGCGGACGGGGAATTAATAATCGCGTGGAAACCTACATAAAAAATGGGATTGCCAATTTTATGTACGGGCAGGAAAAAATCCAGGAGCTGAGTTTTCGGATTTTTGTCGATCGTACGGACAAGCATAAAGTAAAGTTTGAATGTACTGGCAGCTAAATAGAATTATCTACCCCGTTTACAATCTGGGGTCTGGAAGGCGGCTGGCCATCTGGGTGCAGGGCTGTAGCCTGGGCTGCCCGGGCTGCATCAACCCCGAGCTGTGGGATGCCACCAGGGGAAGAAAAGTGGAGGTTTTTGGATTGGCACAGATGATACAGGAGATCGCGCATAATTTTGACGGGATTACGATTACCGGCGGCGAACCCTTCGACCAATACGAGGCACTCATGGTTTTTACCAGTTTTATCAAACAGGAAACCAGGCTTGATACCTTGGTTTTTTCGGGTTATACCCTGGCCGAATTACAATCCAAATTTCCGGATAACTTGTTTACTCGTGCCATCAACTATTTGATCGATGGCCGCTACCAGCGCGATTTGCACGCGGATGATCAACTGCGTGGTTCTTCCAATCAGCAACTGTATCGTTTTTCAAAATCTTCCGCTAATGGTGCTGCTGATTATGCAAGGGACAGCAAAATAGAGCAGCTCGATTTTTGGAAAGCCACCGGACATTGGGCTTTAAAAATTGACGAGAACAAACAAGCTTTTATGAGCGGTATTCCACGCCGCGACGACATGGAGTATTTGGCCAGACGCTTGGCCGATTCAGGAATTAAATTCGAAATCAAAAATGTATAAGATTAATTGCGATTATTGCTTTGAAAGCTATTTCTTTGAGAAGCTGGATGAAAAGCCAGCAGACTGCAAAAATTGTAACTCACCGCTCGATCACATCGAGCCGGAGCTGGTGGATGCGGAAAGCCCGGAGGTAGTTTTGGATGATCAGGATATAGTTCTCCGTTTTACCTATCAAAAAACCGGCGAGCGTATTAGCATTCCATTTAGCGATACCATAGTTCTGGGTCGCCAAAGTGCCGGCAAAAGTGTGTTTGAAAAAATTCCCCAGATCAGTCGCGAGCATTGCAAGATCGAGTTTATCCACGGGCAATACCGGGTAACCGATTTAAATTCGCTCAATGGCACTTTCGTGGGCTCTTCACGCCGCGATTGCCTGAAACATCAAAAAGAAGTTTTGACGGATAACTCAGTGCTTTATCTGGGGCGTGAGCCTTTTTTGGTAAGTATTAACCTGGATGCGGCGAATACTAAAATCACGAAAAACCTTAGCGCGGCTGCTGACGATTTCGATGCCCTTAGATTTAAGTGCAAAGCCTGCGGCAAAGTCCACGCGATGAACCTGATGATTTGCGATGAGTGCGGATCTTATGGTCAAATTGAACCGCTCACCGATTAAGTTTGTTGTGCCTCTGTAATTTTTAATTTTATAACCAGGAACCTTATTTAATTTCATGTCAAATCATAAATCAGAAACTTTATCCAAAGCCATCACCGTGCAGAGCGTTCGCATGCTCACCGATTTTGCTTATGTATTAAAATTCGATCGCAAGCAAAGACCCTTCACCGCAGGGCAGCACGTTATTTTGGGTATTAAAAACGAAAACAATGCCCGCGAATATTCGGTTTACAGCGGTGAGCACGACGATTATTTTGAAGTCCTGATAAAAGAGGTACTCGAAGGCGATGTTTCTAAGCGATTAAAAAAACTAAAGACCGGAAGCCAGTTGCAGATGGACGGGCCGCTGGGTTTTTTTAGCATAAAAGCATCCGATATCGAAACTCAAAAATTTGTCTTCCTGGCCACAGGCTCGGGCATAGCGCCCTTCCGCAGCTTTGTGCGTTCCTATCCCAAGCTGGATTATACGCTTTTGCATGGCGTGCGATATGCCGGCGAAGCCTACGATCGTGAGGAGTATGACCCCGAGCGATATTTGCTTTGCACCACGGCGGACGAATCGGGCGACTTTCATGGCCGCATCACCGATTATCTGCGCCAGCATGACATCGATACGCAGGCTCATTATTATCTTTGTGGCAACGTAAAAATGATTCACGAAGCCTTCGATATCCTTAAAGAAAAAAATGTGGCTCAGGAAAATATGCACGCCGAAGTTTATTTTTAGCCTGACGTATTCATAAGTATTAGCTTTTGCAATATTTATGAATAGTACAGGCTAAGCCCAGATTAATAATTTCCCCTGTTTGCCGTTAGCTGTTTACAAATTTTACAAGAATTTAAAATCATAACATGAAATATCATCTTATTACCTTAGGATGCCAAATGAATATGTCGGACAGCGAGCGTGTGCGCACCATCATCGAAACGCAAACAGGCTACCAGTGGACCGACCATGAAGACGAAGCCAACCTGGTAGGTATTCTGGCCTGCTCGGTACGGCAAAAGGCCATCGACAAAGTGTATTCGCGTATCCAGAAATGGAACAAATGGAAAAACCATAAAAGCCTTATTACCTTTATCTCGGGCTGCATCCTGCCCAACGACATGGAAAAATTCCTCAAATTGTTTGATATTGTTTTTAGGATGAGCGAGCTGGAAAAACTGCCCGAGATGATCAGACATTATGGGGTGGTAACGCCGGCAGCGCTTTTTACTGACCTTGATGGCATGCCCGGCAACGATAGCATTGATAGTTTTTGGAAGGTTAATCCGCATTACAGCTCCGATTACGAAGCCTTTGTGCCCATTCAAAATGGCTGTGATAAGTTTTGCACTTTTTGTGCTGTGCCCTACACTCGTGGCCGGGAGGTTTCCAGGCCATCCGGCGAAATTATTTCGGAAGTGCAAAGGCTTGTCGAAGAGGGTTATAAATCCTTAACCCTGCTTGGGCAAAACGTTAATTCGTATGGTCTGGATAAAAAGGGCGAAGAAATTAGTTTTCCACAATTGCTGGGTGCGATTGGCGAAATGGGCATAAAATCCGGAAAGAAGTTCTGGCTTTATTTTACCTCGCCTCATCCGCGCGATATGACCGATGAGGTAATCGAAATGGTGGCAAATTACGATTGCCTGGCCAAGCAAATCCATCTACCTATTCAATCGGGCGACGACAAGGTGCTGATAAAAATGAACCGCAAACATACCGTGGACAGATACCGCCAAATTATGGATACCATCCGGCGATTGATTCCCCAGGCCACGGTGTTTACTGATATTATCGTGGGCTTTACTGGCGAAACAGACGAGGCTTTTGAGAATACACGCAAGATTATTCACGAGTTTAAATACAACATGGCCTACATCGCCCAATACTCCGTTAGGCCGGGAGCTACCAGTTCGCGGTGGGCCGACGATGTGCCCAAAGAAGTAAAAAGCACCCGCTTTCATCAGTTGAGCCAGGATTTGCGCATGCATACCGCTGTTCATAATCAGCAAATGATTGGGCAGCAATACACCGTTTTAGTTACCGGCTCCGATCGCAAGGAAGGTTATCTTTCGGCACTCACCGAAGGGAAGATCGTTTGCCGTTTTGCCAGCGATGACCTGAGTTTAATAGGTAAGTTTGTGGATATTACCATCATCTCGTCCACCGATTTCTCCGTCGAAGGGCAAATGGTAAAGCAGCCTGCAGGGGTTTAGGAAATTATCATTTGCTTTATAGATTTCTACCAACATTCCCTTTCTATTGCATACTTCCGTTTTTTGTTTCTTTGTTTTTATTTATAAATGAATTTACAAAATGAACAAAATATTTACGCTAACCTTCCTCGTAATAATTTCTGTCAATGCCTTTGGGCAGGATATGTACTTCCCTCCTGAGTTTGAAAAACAGGAAGGCCTGCTGCTTACCTGGGATTACAACGATAGTCGCAACCCAATTACCGCAGCCATTGCCAAAGCCGTTCAGCCCTCCGCAAGGGTTTGGGTAATTTACTATCCCGGCACAGCTCCCATGGATACCACCGAAATTCGCGACTATTTGCGTAATCATAGTGTGCCCGATGCAAACGTTTTCCTCATCCCAGCCTGGACCGAAACCCTTTGGATACGCGATTACGGCCCTTTCGCCGGTTACAATTTGGAGGTTTCTTCGCCCGAAAGGCTATTCTTCGATGCCGGTTACTCCAACTACGGCCGACCTAACGATGATGCCATCCCCACGCAGTTGGGCGACTTAATGAATATCGCTGTCCAGGATTTCCCCTTGCAGTTTGAAGGTGGCAATGTGCTGACCGATGGCCTGGGCCGTGCCTGGGGCAGCACCCGGATATTTTCGCAAAACCCCCAGATGACCCCAAAAGAAGTGGAAGTAATGATGGAATCCTATTTTGGTATTGATGATATGATGTTTTTGGAGGCAGTGGTGAACAGCGGCGGTGGAATTTGGTGCCACGTGGATATGTTTATGAAAATCCTGGACAGCGAAACTATCATGATTTCAGAATATCCCGATTTTGTTCCCGATTACGCGCTCATCGAATCCTTTGTGGATACGCTCTCCAAAATGACAAATGCCAACGGGCGAGCCTATCAGATTGTGCGAATTCCCGCACCTCCCAAAGCCAATGGCCAATGGGCTACAAGTCAAAACGATGAGATGCGCACCTACACCAATTCCATTATTATCAACGATGTGGTGGTAGTGCCGTCGTACGATTTACCGATTTACGACAGCCTGGCCTTTCAAATTTACAGTGAGCAGATGCCCGGTTATCGCATCGAAATGGTAGAAGCGGTCGAGCTAACGCCACTTTATGGATCCTTGCATTGCATCTCGAAAGAGGTAACGAAAGCTGATTTTTTAAAAATCAATCATGCAAAGCTGTGCGGAATGAAGGATTATACCGATCCTTTTTTTATAGAAACTGAAATATGGACGGATGGCCAGCCCGATTCTGCCTTTGTGTTTTACAAAACTTTGGGAGAGCCAAATTTTAATAAAACCGCCCTCACAGCTTCCGGTGATGTTTTTAAGGCCGCCCTCGCCAACATCGAGTACCGCGATACCATCACTTATTTTCTTTCTGTTTTTAAAGCTGGAGATCAAACGAACTTCCCCACCCAGGGTGCTGGCGGAGCTTACACTTTTTGGTTTGACCCATCGGTGGATATCCGCGAAAGCGTGTTGTCGAATAACGAAACTTTTGATGTTTTCCCCAATCCTGCTTCTCAGGCATTTTCGATAGGCCTTAGTTTGGATGACTTTCCATATCACTTAGATATTTTCAATGCGATGGGTAAATCGGTTTTCCAAGCAGCAATTCTGCAAAATTATCAATTCATACCAGTAGCAACTAATTTGCCAAATGGCCTTTATTATTTGCAATTGCAAAAAGATGCCAGGATTTTAGGTCGTCAAAAATTATTGATAATAAAATAAGAATGCCCGTTTATCAACTCACCGATGATCTGATTTTTCCCTCGCCTATGTTGTCCGAGCCGGACGGCCTGCTTGCTATTGATGGCGATCTTTCTACGGACAGGCTTTTGCTGGCTTATGCCAATGGGATTTTTCCCTGGTACGACCAAGACTCGCCCATTATGTGGTGGTCGCCCGGGCCGCGCATGGTGCTCTATCCTGATAAGTTGAAAGTTTCTAAATCTTTAGCCCAAACTATACGCAACAAAGGTTATTCGGTGGCTTTTGATACTAATTTTGCCGGAGTGATTGCACAATGCGCCACAGCAAATCGCCCCGATCAGGATGGAACCTGGATTACTACTGAAATGCAAGAGGCCTACATTGGCCTGCACAACGAAGGATTTGCGCATTCGGTAGAAATTTATCACGAAAAAACACTGGTCGGTGGGCTTTACGGTGTATCTTTGGGGCGTATTTTTTTTGGCGAATCCATGTTTCACAATAAGCGTGATGCTTCAAAGGCAGCCTTGTATTATTTAGTTAAGAAACTGAAGGCATGGGATTTTGATTTGATTGATGCCCAGCAAAACACCGGGCATATTAGAAGTATGGGAGGAGAATTGATGGATAAGTCCGTTTTTCTGAATATTTTAAAAAAATCTTTAAAAGCCCCAACAATACGCGGAAAGTGGAGTTTGTAGTACGAAATTGAAATTGCCTTGAAAAATCGAGAAATATTAATACACAAATATTACTTACAATAATAAGATCAAGAATATGAGTTTTGAAATTACAGGAAAGTTAATCGAGAAATTTGAAGCACAACAGGTAACCGACCGTTTCAGGAAACGGGAATTTGTGCTCGAAACCCGTGAAAATGTGGGCACATCAGAGTTTGTTGAAACCATCAAATTCCAGCTTACACAGGATCGCTGCGATTTGATAGATGCCATTAATTTAGGTGAGGATGTAAAAGTATCCTTCAATGTTCGAGGACGGCGCTGGGAGAAAAATGGTCAGGTGAGTTATTTTAACAACCTTGAGGCCTGGAAAGCTGAGAAAAAACAAGCGAACGACCAGCCTCACGACATGCCGCCACCACCTTCGGAAGCGGATATCCCAGCCGAAGAACCCACCGATGATCTGCCTTTTTAATACACTAATGCCTATCGGATGAATACACCAGAAAAAGATAAACGCGAGGATGAAGCCGGGAAAAAACAGCCGGAAAGAAATCAAAACAACGATAATCGCTCGAATGAGGCCGGAGAGCGAAGGCCTGAGAAAAGTCGGAGCCGGAGCAAACCTGACGACGAAGGAAAGCTGGCACAGGTAAAACCCCAAAATACCGGGAATAGTAATGCCGATACCGGGAATCCTAAGCCCCAAAACACCGGGAATGTCGAGCCAGATCCAGGCAAGCCAAAACCTCAGAATAGACGGAGAAACCGACGACCCGCTAATAAGTCCCAAAAGCCTCAACCAAAACAGGAGCAGGGGAATAGCGGTAGCACTGATGAGCCTGGAACTCCTGCCCCTGCAAAAAAGCAAAATCAGGAAGCTCGCAGGAATGAAGCCGGAAAGGTTTCCCCCGAGCTAAAACAAAATAGCGACAAAGCCGAAAAAGACGGCCAAAAGCCTCTGCCTGCTAAAAATCAGAGCAGAGGGCGTGGGAGACGCAGGCCTGCTAAGCCCACATCCGAAACGGATATCAATAAAACCCGGAAAAATAGTAATCCTGATAAGTCTTCACCTGAGGCCAAGCCAAACCAGGACAGGCGAAACAGTAATACGCCAAAGCCTTCTTCCGAAAAAAATCAAAATCGGAACCAGCGAAATGTTGAGACCAAGCCCTCAACGGATAAAAGACAATCGAACGATCGGCGGAATCAGCGACCTGGAAAACCACCGTCCCAACAAATGAAAGGCAGAAGCAGGCGCGATAATGAGCCAAGACAAGTGGGGCTGCCCGAGAAAAAAACGGCCAATATTAATCGTAACAAAAGAGCAGTGGTATTTGGAGCAAGCGGACTAACGGGCACAAGCCTGGTAAAACAACTCCTCGACCATCCATTCTACCGCGAGGTGATAGCCGTTAATCGCAAGCCTTTAAAATTTGATAATCCGCACTACAAAGAGTTTATTTCCGACTTATCCGATTTGGATAAACTGGATGTGTGGACAAAAACCGATGAGGTGTATTGCTGCCTGGGTACCACCATCAAAAAAGCAGGAAGTAAAGTCAACTTTACAAAGGTGGATTTGGATTTGCCCGTAAAAATAGGAGAGGCCTGCCAGAAAGCGAAGATTCCACACTTACTCATAGTATCCTCGATTGGAGCAAAGGCACAGACCGGGAATTTCTATCTGCGCACCAAAGGCGAAATGGAAAGGGCGATAATAGCGATGGACATCGCTCAAAAAACCATGGTACGACCTTCGATGCTTTTGGGCGATCGCCAGGAATCACGACCCTCAGAATCTGTCGGCAAAATGGTGATGAAAATCCTTAAACCCTTGATGCTTGGCCCATTGAAAAAATATCGTGGAATTCAAGCGGGTACAGTGGCTCAGGCCATGATAATCATTGCCAACAGCACACCCACAGCAAGGGTGGTTTTCGAATCGGATGAGCTACAGGAAATTGTGGATGGCGAATCCTAAAAAACCCTTTTTATCCAATCAAGAGATTTTTAATTATTAATAGAAATATCCAAAAAATACATCAACATGCCATATTTAGTTTTGGATTTGGAGATGACCGGCCCCGAGCCTGATTACAACGAAATTATCCAGATTGGAGCCGAGATATTTAACGATGAGTGGGAAAAGAAGGGCGACTATCTTACGAATGTTTATCCCGAAAACGAAGATGCTTATTCCGGCCACTCCGAGGCCATTCATGGTATAGCCCTCGACGAATTGGATGAGGCACCGATGATGCACGAGGTCTTGCCAGAGTTCGAGGCCTGGATACGCAAAAGCCTGTACTGGCCGCGCGATGAAAAATTGTGGAAGGTCATTATCTGCGGGCAAAGCGTAATTAACGACATCAATTTTTTGAGCTATGCCTACAAAAAGGAAAAACTGAAATGGCCTTTTTCCTTTCAACTACTGGATTTGCATACCATTTCCTATTATGGTTTTAAAATATTGCAAAACAACGGCCAGCCAGTTCCCAAGTCTTTAAGCCTCGACAGCGTGGCCAAATATTTTGGCTTTGCCCGCGAAGGCGACACGCACAATGCGCTGGAAGATGCCAGGCTTACGGCAAAGTGCATGAAAGCGTTTTTCGACCTTGGTCAAAATCTGCAAATTAAATAGTGCCTGCCATGACTGCTGGAGTTCGCGTTGATAAATGGTTATGGGCCGTCAGAGCTTTTAAAACCCGAAGCATGGCCACCGATGCCTGCCGTTCGGGCAGGGTTACCATCGACGGACAAGCAGTGAAGCCCTCCCGCGAGGCAAAGATTGATGATGAGATAAAGTTTGTGGTAGGCTCGCACTTTACCCGCACTTTAAAAGTGATTCAGCTATTGAGCAATAGGGTAGGAGCCAGGCTGGTTGCCGATTATGCCGATGATATTACGCCACAGTCAGAGCACGACCGACTGAAAAGCTATAACGAAATGAATTGGGAGCGGCGCGACCGGGGTGTCGGCAGGCCAACTAAAAAAGAACGCCGCGATATCGAAAGATTGAAAGAATCGGATTAGCATGGCTTTGGTCAACTGATGAATGCTTCTTGTACTTTTTGTATCATTAATACTTTTGAAAAATGAATTTTAAACCCGCCCAACGTATGAGTAAGGCCTTCCGCAGTTTGATATTCCTCTTGCTAATTTCCGTTTTATTCACCGCTTGCGTTGAGGAGAAAAAGCCCTTCACCCTTGCTGTTTCTTACCTTTCGGGCAATCCCGAAGAAAGCAATTACATCCAATGGCTTAAACAGGTGGAACCGGATTTGAATTATGTGGTGATGAACAGCTTACCCCTGGATTCAGTGGCTCATATTTTCGATGATTGTTCGGGCTTGCTGCTTACCGGCGGAGAGGATGTATTTCCCGGAAGGTATGGCCAGGCCGAAGATACGGTGAAATGCGGTACGATTAATTATTACCGGGATTCGCTCGAGTTTTTGCTCATCGATCGGGCTATGCATCGGCAAACCCCTATTTTGGGTGTGTGTCGCGGGCAGCAGATATTAAATGTGGCTTTGGGTGGCTCGCTCATCGTGGACATTCCCTCCGAGGTACATTCGCTGGTGCCGCATCGCTGCGATGACTGGCAAAACTGCTTTCATCAGGTAAAAGTTTTAGATAATAATTTGTTATCTCAGATTTCGGGAGTGGGAGCAGGGCTGGTAACCACCAATCATCATCAGGCCGTTAAGCGGCTGGGCGAGCCATTCAGAGTGCTGGCCGTAGCCAACGATGGCATTATCGAATCCATCGGCTGGAAAGAACCGCAGGATAAACCCTGGCTCCTGGCCGTGCAGTGGCATCCCGAGCGCATGGATTCCACCAACCAACTTTCTCGTCCCCTGGCCGAACGCCTGCTTGAGGAGGCGCATCTTTATCATCAAAATAATTAATAAACCGATAAACTGAAATAATTATGATAGTAGTAACTGGTGCTGCAGGATTTATAGGAAGTGTCCTTGTTGGGAAGCTCAACAAAGAGGGACAGAATGATTTAGTGCTTGTGGATGATTTCTCGAATGAGGCAAAAAACCGTAACCTCGAAAATAAAATCTATAAGGCAAAAGTTGACCGCGAGCATTTTTTCGAGTGGCTGGATGAAAATCACAGTCGTGTGGATTTTATCTTTCACATTGGCGCACGCACTGATACTGCCGAATTTGATAAAGCGATTTTTGATAAACTCAATCTTAACTATACCAAAACGATGTGGGAGCGATGTACTCGCTATTCCATTCCGCTGATATACGCCAGCTCGGCGGCTACTTACGGCCTGGGCGAATTGGGCTACGACGACCGCCACGATATTGTACCCAACCTCAAGCCCTTAAATGCTTACGGCGAATCGAAAAATGACCTGGATAAATGGGTTTTGAAACAAGCTTCTGAACCGCCTTTCTGGGCTGGCTTCAAATTTTTTAATGTGTATGGACCCAACGAGTTTCATAAGTCGCGGATGGCTTCGGTTATTTTTCATGCCTTCCATCAGATAGGAGAAACCGGGAAAATGAAACTCTTCCGCTCTCATCGTCCTGACTTTGAAGACGGGCAGCAACTGCGCGATTTTATATATGTAATAGATGTGGTGGAGGTATTGATGTATTTTATTAAAAATCCCTGGCAATCCGGCCTTTATAACCTGGGCACCGGAAAGGCACGCAGCTTTTTGGACTTAACCCTGGCCACCTTTGCCGCGATGGGAAAAGAGCCGGTGATCGAGTTTATTGATACCCCGCTCGATATTCGCGACAAGTACCAGTATTTTACCGAAGCCAATATGCAAAAAGTGCTCAATGCTGGTTATCGAAAAGTTTTCACTCCGCTCGAAATGGGCGTTCGCGATTATGTAAAAAACTATCTTATCCCCGGGAAGTATTATTAAACAATGGTAGTAATAATATTTTGGGGCTTTACACCATTTGCGACTACGGATGATATTTGGTTTCTACAAATGCCGATTGTATATCGAGCGTGCTCGCTCTTTGGGCAGTAAATTACGGTGTTCTGCAATTGCAATTCTGACCGATGGTTGGCTTATCTTTTGCCTGGTTTTTCAAGTGAGGACATTAAAGTCGTAAACGACTTTAACTTCCTCATCATTAAAAAAATGCACTGCCTCTATTGTGATAATTACGGAGAAGTGCTACAGCTTCGGTTTTCGTGTATATGAAAATCGTTGGTTCATATTCCAGCTTTCGCCGCCATCCTGCAAATGATACATTTCTTTTATAAAATGATCATCATTGGGCGTTATCATTTTAATTTGGACATTTGATTTTCCTGCTTTGCTCAAATCCAAATTCTCCATCAGCAAGGTGTCGTTGTTAAAAATGCCCGTAAAAATATCCATTTTCGAATCAAAAGAATTAAAGCTTGTCATCTGATATTTTTCGATATCCGAATTATAAACCCAGTTTTGTATAAGCCCGATGGGAAAATAATTGTTGTAAGTTATGTTTTCTTCGAGCAGGTTTTTAACCTCCGCCCGGACAATTGTCGAAAAGCTGGAGTCGCTTAATTGCATTTGCCCCGATCGGTCAGGGTTTTCTATTGCCACCAGCCATTTCCCTGTCATAAAACTAAGTTTTTCCATCTGCGGGCTTTATGGGAAATTAAAAATCGCAGCACCAAATTCCGGGTTTATCTCCACCTCCTTTATCTCGACTACCCGATTGCGGATACTAAAGACGCGCTCGGTATAAAAAGGCAAAACGATATTTTCTACTTCTCTAAAATCGCTATAAAAAACCTGCTGAGTTGTTGGTTCTGCAAAATCGGCCCAGCGCGAAGTGGACATCACCTCGAGGTAAGTCGCGGTGTCGAGATACCAGGTTTCGCGGTAGCTACTCTCGCGGGTCAGTTCTAATTTATAGGTATCTACTCCTTCGGTCTTTTCGATGCCCTCGTAACTGAGGGTGTAGCCTTTTTGTTGATAATCGAAAAAGGGGGTACAAAATTCAGCCTTTTGTTGTATCACGTACTTTTCAGCCTCATTTGCTACATGCGGGAAACCGAGTTCAAACCATGGGTCGTCCACCCAGTAGGTCGCACCGTTGCAGCCTTCGATAACGCGATACTGTCCCTTGTGATGGTTGCTATAAAACTTTCCATCGCGCGCCTTATATTCGGTGTAGGGTTTTACTTCGCTAAATGCGGTGAAATCCCCTGATATTTTTAGCGATTGTATCCTGCCCCAGTTTTCTGTTCCACCATGAGCTTCGATGTGTTTTTTAACTATCGCATCAGCCGTTTGCCCAAAACAAAATCCACCAAACAAAATCAATATTGCTATTATCAAAACCCCTTGCTTCATTTTTTTCATAAGTCGATTATTTAAAATTTATAACAAGCCACTTTGGATAAATTGCGTACAAAGAGTTTTCCATCCGAGTATGAGGGTGCAGTCCAGGCTTTTCCGGTGAGTGTTTGAAATGAAGCCACTTCCTGATAGGATTCAGGCGTGGCTTCTGTAACTATAATTTTGCCCTGGTCGGATAGAGCCACCAGTTTGTCGCCGACAATTATCAAGCTGCCCTTGCCAAAGCCTCGTTTTCCCCAGGTCATTTCGCCGCTCTCCACGGATACACATTGTAGCTTCGCCTTCGAAAATCCATACAGATAGCCCTGGTAGTAGCACGAAGAGCTCCAGTTATTTTGCATGGTTGGACTCTTCAAAACTTCGGTGGCAATAGTATCGTTTACCTCAAGCACAAAGCTGCCGGTATTGCTAACCGAGGATACAAAAATACGGTTTGGCGCGATAAACACAGGCATAGCCATGGGTCCGCGCAAGGGCATCCGGTATTGCCAAAGCAAAGCACCTGTGGGATTGAGGGCGTACAACATCGTGTCGTTGGCAAAAATAATTTGCTTCTGATTATTAATATCTGCCACCATTGGCGAATTGTAGGAGGCCATGCCTGTGCCAGTACTCCAAACTATCTTTCCGGTTTTTTTGTCGAAGGCCGTAAAAGCCTGCTTCTCTCCACCGCCGGTTTCCAGTATCACCACATCGGCTATTAAAAGCGGCGAAGTGCTGAAACCCCACCGCAGGATGGCCGTTCCAAATTCCTCAGGCAGATTAACCTTCCAAAGTTCGGAGCCATCATCTTTGTCGATAGCCACAAATTGGCCATAGCCACTCAGGCAATATACCGCCTCATCATCGATGGCGGGCGTTGAGCGCGGGCCATGACCCCAGCCATCCACTTCTACCCACATCGAATCCACGCGGGTCTTCCACAACTCTTCACCATTACCAATTTCAAGCGCAGCGAGATATGTATAATTGGCGTGGAGGGTGTCAGCATAAAAAACATAAGCCTTGTTATCTGAAAGCACTACTTCCGAAAAACCACTTCCAATATCCTTGCTCCAGACAGGCTCAGCAACCGAAGTGGGAATTATTTCCGGGAAATTTGCCTGGTTTACTACGCCGTTTCGGGAGGATCCTCGAAACTGATTCCACTCGTTCTGAGCCTGGATTTGAGTTAAGACCATGATGCTAATCATCATTATCGATAAAGCCTTAAAAGTAGCCAGGCCATTTTTTCTAAATTGAAATTGATAAAGTAACATTTGTGACAATTGATTTTTAAAATATTGAATACCGAATACTGAACATCGAATTTTGAAGTGTAAGAACTAATCATCGGATGACTTCTCCATTTACTCCACATATCCCAACTTGAGCATATTCGACTTACCGGGTTCGTTGATGGGCATATTGGAGATGTGTACCAGCAAGTCGCCGGGCTGCACCAGGCCTTTCTGTTTTAGCTCCTGCTTCAGGTCGCTAATGGTTTGGTCGGTATTAATATAGCGGTCGAAAAATACCGGTTTTACGCCCCACACAATATTTAACCTGCGCAAAATATCCTGGGTATTGGCAAAGCCAAAAATAACGGCATTGGGGCGGTGCGAGGCTATCTTGGCTGTGGAATAACCCGAGGAGGCCACCGACACAATAGCTTTTGCTCCTGCCTCGCGGGCCACGTTGCAGCCGCTGTAAATGATAGAATCAGAAATAAAACGGGGATTGTTTTTTACGGTCGGGATGTGGTGTCGGTGATAGATACCCTCGTAAAGTTCCACCTCGGAGATAATTTTTTGCATGGTCTCCACGGTTTCGGTTGGAAATTTCCCCACCGAGGTTTCGCCGCTCAGCATCAGGGCATCGGCACCGTCCATCACCGAGTTTGCCACATCGTTTACCTCGGCGCGGGTGGGGCGGGTGCTGTTGATCATGCCTTCCATCATTTGGGTGGCGATTATGACCGGGCGAGCCTGGCTGAGGCATTTTTTAACAATCATTTTTTGTATCATCGGCACATTCTGCAGGGGTACTTCTACGCCCAAATCGCCGCGTGCCACCATGATGCCATCGGCAGCCATAACAATCGAATCGATGTTTTTTACGCCTTCGGGTTTCTCAATTTTTGCAATCACAGGCAGAATGCGATTGGGACTTAGGGTTTTCATCAGCGATTTCAAACCTTCGATGTCGGCAGCCAGCCGCACAAACGAAAGCGCAATCCAATCTACTTTGTGGTCGAGGATAAACTTCACATCCTGCTTATCTTTTTCGGTAAGCGAGGGCAGCGACACTTTGGTGTCGGGCAGGTTTACGCCCTTGCGCGACATTAGCAGGCCGCCATCCAGCACGCGGGCTTCCACCTCGCTTTTGCCATCGGTCTTGCTTATGCGCAGACTGATCTTGCCATCATCGAGCAAAATATTTTCGCCAACGTGCACATCGCGGGCAAAATCCTTGTAGTTGACAAAAATCTTTTCACCACCGCTTTCGTGTTCATCGTTAGTGAAATAAATGGTTTGGCCTTCGCTCAGGGGGATGCCTTCGGGAGCCACTTCGCCAACCCGGATTTTTGGCCCCTGCAAATCAGCCAGAATCGCCACATGCGTTTCCAGCTTTGCGTTCAGGTCGTGAATGTCGTGAATGATCCGGGAAAAAACCTTGTAATCGACATGCGAAAAATTTAATCGAAAAACGTCCACGCCGGCATAAATCAGTTTTTTGAGCATGGCAGGCGAGGAGCTGGCAGGCCCTAAGGTGGCTATAATTTTTGTTTTCATAATTCTTACTTTAATTCATCAAATATTTTTGTCAGGATTATTTTTTTAATTTTTGAAAATGTAAATATGATTTTACTGACTATAAAGTTTCCGCACGGCTTTTTGCTGCGTGGGTTTTAGTTTTATTCTACTTTCCTCATAAGCCTTGTTCATGTCCAGCTTGTGATATTCCAAATCGGTAATCAAATTGTTGATAAACTTTAGGGTCTTTGCCTCTTTGCCTTTAGGGTTTTCCTGAAGCACAATTTGGTTTACATCAAAAATATCTGCAATCTGGCTAATTGACTTTTGAATTTCGGTCAGTCTGATGGCGGATAACTGCCCCCGGATGAGCAACAAAAACAGATTCATCATTTGTTTTTGACCGCTGATGTCTTGTATTAAATGATATTCGGTTTGTTCTTCATCCAAAGAAAAAAACAAAGAAAAAGGACTTGCTCCCGTTTCATTAAGATAAACCGGAATATCTTTCTGGCGGGTAAGGTTCAGATTAAGTTGCGCGTTGAGATGAAAAGCAAGGGTATAGTCAACCAGGGTTGTTGAAATACCAAAAATAGTAAAATCGTGGTGCTGGCAATGCTGCGAGCTTAACTTCTGCTTTTTCATCAGGGGCAAAATTAAGGCTTTATAATTACACTATTCGCCCATCGAGATAAACTTTTGGATGTTTTTTTCCAAAGAAATGAACAATCAAAAATAAAATCAAAATATTGAGCGGGATAAGCACCATTGATGAAACGCCATAAGCAGCCGGGATAGTTCCAAACAAAATACCCGTTCCCCCCACAGTAAGGGCGTAGGGCATTTGGGTGCGTACGTGGCTGATGTGATTACACGAACTGGCCAAGGAGCTAAGAATGGTAGTATCGGAAATGGGCGAGCAATGATCGCCCAGCACCGAACCGGCAAGCACCGCCGAAACCACATTATGAAAAATGGCGATAGAGGTATCGTAATCCAGTCCTGCTTCCTGGCATATTAGCCATGAGGCCGGCAGAATAAGCGGATACAAAATGGCCATGGTGCCCCACGATGAGCCCGTGGAAAACGACACCAGCGCGGCCAGCAAAAAGGTTAAAGCCGGCACCAAAAAAGGCGAAAGCTGAAATTGAATCATGCTGGACGAAATAAATTCGGCAGTATGCAAATGCTGGGTTATCATGGCTATCGACCAGGCCAAAACAAGAATGATGACTGCCGTGAGCATGGTTTTAAATCCATGCAGCATGGCATCGATGCTTTTGGTAAGAGACAGCAGTCGCTGCGAAACCGAAAGGATGATAGCCACCACCACTCCGGCCAACGACGACCACAGCAGAGCACTAAAGGAATCGGCATGACCGATAACGCGGGTAAGATTGGTGCCTAAGGCCAGGCTTTCATCCCAACCTGTGGCCTTAATGCCGGTGATAACAAGCCCTACGATTGTACCTGTCACAATGACCATTACCGGAACAAAGGCATTGTACCAACGCGCCTGTACGCCTGCTTCAGGCTCGGCATCCTTGTGAAAATCGGCTGTGGAATTATCGTTGGGGTCTTCGTTATTTTGTCCCAAACGGGCGCGTTTTTCGACCGGATACATGGGTCCAAAATCCCGGCGTTTCCAGATGATGAAGAGCATAAAGAAAATAGAGAGGATGGGATAAAACGAATATTGCAGGGAGTTTAAAAAAACATCATAGGGCGTTTCGGGGAGTCCCAGATTTTTTATCCCGTCCTGAATGTAACTCAGCTCGGCACCTATCCAGGTGGTAACAAAGGCTATCGAAGCAATGGGTGCCGCCGTAGAATCGACAATGTAAGCCAGCTTTTCGCGCGATACTTTCAGGCGGTCGGTAACCGGGCGCATGGTGTTGCCCACCACGAGGGAGTTGGCATAATCGTCGAAAAATATCATAATACCCAAAACCCAAGTTACCATCTGCCCCGAGCGGGCGTTGGTAGCGTATTTCGACAGCTTGTTAACGATGCCCGTCATGCCCCCGTTTTTGGTGATGATCCCCACCATCCCACCGATCATCATCGAAAAAATAATGATCGACAAATGGCTCTTGTCATTCATCGCATCGAGGATGTAAGTATCGATAACCGCAAAAAAGCCATTGAAGAGTGCTTCGAAAAAATGCTGACCACGATAAAAAAAGATGATGAAGGTTCCTACCAAAATTCCTACGAACAAGGCCGAATAAACCTCGCGGACAAACAGAGCCATAAGTATCGCGATAAGTGGCGGAAAAATCGACAGCCACAGCGGAATGGGCGTGAAATCATCATCAAAACTAAAATCCTGAATCTGGATTTGTAAATGGGAATTATCGGTAAAAATATGTTGATATTCGGCCTCGCCATTAGTGAAAACCAGTTCTTCGGGCGTACCGTTAATGGTTGCGATACGCACGCCATCAATAGACGCTTTTATCTCGACATCACTAACCGTAAATACAAAACTGGTGGGGATATCCCGCATAATAATATCGGGATGGCTTACCTGTAGATTGCTGTTGGTGAGTGTAGGATTTTGCTCCTCGCCATGCGGCAATGCAAGGCCATGAAGCTGGCATAGCAAGAGAAAGACAATACCGATTTGAGCTAAAGAAATTCTCACAATTTTAGTTTGCGGCTAAAGTAGTTAAGAATTTTAAAATGTGAAGAATTCTAATTGATTTTCGTGTTGGAGGGGAAAAATGATTTTTCAGAAAGGCGGGGGATTTCTTTCTAAAGGTTGGAGTTGGCTTTTTTTAGGTGAGCACTTTAAAGTCGTTAACGACTTTAAAGTGCTCACCTAAAAAAAGCCCTGGGAAGGCCAGACAAAAATAACGCAGCCATTGGTGGAAATCGCAGGTGCGGAGCACCGCAATATTTGGTGTGCCGGGCATGTAGTAAACCTAACGGGTGTCTGGGAAATTTCAAAAGTCCTGCGAGAGTCGTTATGACCGGAATCTCATAGTCGAAGGCAAGGGTGTCCCGAGTGATTGATCCCGATCGTGCGGGATGAAGGAAGCCACAGACAAACAATTGATTTGACGAATAGAAACCGGATACAAGGTATGTCTTTCCGGGTAACTGAGCCATAAGTCACGAATGGCCTCGATTATTTTTCAGGCCTTCCCCCAGATAGGAAAAACCGGGAAAATGAAACTCTTCCGCTCCCACCGTCCCGACTTTGAAGACGGGCAGCAACTGCGCGATTTTATTTATGTAATAGATGTGGTGGAGGTATTGATGCATTTTATTAATAATCCCTGGCAATCCGGCCTTTACAACCTGGGTACCGGAAAGGCACGCAGCTTTTTGGACTTGACCCTGGCCACCTTTGCCGCGATGGGAAAAGAGCCGGTGATCGAGTTTATTGATACCCCGCTCGACATTCGCGACAAGTACCAATATTTTACCGAGGCCAATATGCAAAAAGTGCTCAATGCCGGTTATCGAAAAGTTTTTACTCCGCTCGAAATGGGCGTTCGCGATTATGTAAAAAACTATCTCATCCCCGGCAGGTATTATTAAACAAAAGCTTCAACAGCACTTACGCATAATTCCCCGCAGCCTTTTTCAGTATCGCGGCAATTTTCTTTTTCAATCCTTCGGGAGCCAGCACCACCACGCCATTTCCAAAACCCAGAATTTCCCTTTCCAGCTCGAAGTTGAGTTTTACCTTTATCGAAATTTCCACCCCCTCTTCACTCTCACTAACTATTTTCTGCGAATGATGCAGCGGTTTTGTCAGCACATAAGGTGCCTGTTCGTGGTTGAAGAGTAGTCGCACATTCACCGGCCTCATCCCTGTTACCGATACGCCAATCACCTGGTCAAAATAGGTGGCCGTGTCAAAATCCGGGTTTTCGTAATACTTGGCTTCCTTGTCGATGTCGATATCTTTAATCCGATCCAAAGCCAGGTTGAGGATGAGTTTTTCGCCGGCTCGCGAACCCAGCACAAACCACCGGTTACGGTATTCTTTTAGCAAATAGGGATGAAATTCAATTTTGCCTGGCCGCTTGGCCTTGTAGGACTGGTAATAAACCTCCAGTACTTTTCTAGTGCGGATGGCCCGATAAATTATTTCGATATTGTCCAGTCCCGCCAGGTTTTCATTTTTCTCCATATCTATCACCGGACTTTGACGGGTGCGTGCCGCCGAAACTTTATCCTCCAGCTTTTGCACCATGATTCCTAAATCATGGAAATACGAAAACCCCTTGTATTGCTTCAAAATCTCCGTTACCTCGCCCAACTTTTCCAGATCCTGGCTGGTGAGCGGAATATTGGTAATGCTGTAATCCGTTTCCTCGTAGGCATAATATTTTTTATCCCTAACCACGATGGGCGCGTTGTATCCCGGTTTTTCGCTACGCATCACCTGTATGTCGGCCTGCACGGTGCGCTTGCTCACCCTTTTTTCGATGCCCTCAAATTCATACAATGCTTCCGAGCAAGCCTCAATCAGGTCGTCGAGTGTCCAGGTGCGATAGTGGTTTTGCAGGCACTGGTCGATGGTTTTGTAACGGATAAGCGCGTTTCTGTTTATCGGCATAGTATTACTGTTTATTAAATTAGTGTCCAATGATATCGTTAATCTATATGTCTCAAAGTCTATCTTGAGGCGTGCTTAGTGTTTCTTGGTGACTTGGTGTCTTGGTGGCATGTGTCAAATGGATAGCCACAAAGACCCTAAGGCTCAAAGTATCACAAAGTGTATTAATTGCAACAGAACAATCATGTTATGTCAGGATGTCTGACTGCTATTATCAAGATTTATACTTCTCTGCAAATGTAAAACAAACCAGGATAAACGCAAGTAAATTGCGTAGTTAAAAAAATATTATGAAAATAATTAAAAATAAATTTGGTAGTTTAAAAAATGTATTTACTTTTGCAGCGTCGAATTTAATAGAACAGACAAATGATAAATTACAATCTACATAAGAATATAATTTCAAGCCCCTCATTTATGGGAGAAGAAAAGAGCTATGTCCGGGAGCATTTTTATTGGAACAGATAATTACACACTGCAATAAAATCAAAAAACCCGGCCAGCATTGTCCGGGTTTTTTTTATACTTAGAAAAATATTAAAACGCAACAAATACATAATTTAAAGTCAGCGCATTATTGCGATGAGCAAGGACTACGTTCTTTTTTTATGGGAAAATATTATCCGCCAGGAAAATTCTGATACAACAAATTTGTTGTACAATTAATCGAATTGAGCCTGGCAGAAATGCCGGGCTTTTTTTATGCCCAAAACGGAAGCATAGCTGAGGAGGTTTAGCGACGGCCTGTTAAGCCGGGTACGATGGTTCGAGTCCATCTGTTTCCGCCAGATTTACAAAAGTTTTTTAAATCATGGAAACATAGCTGAGATGGCGTAGCACCGGACTTTTAATCCGGGGACGTAGGTTCGATCCCTACTGTTTCCACCGAGACTATTTACAAGATGGAAATATAGCTGAGATGGTTTAGCGTCGGCCTGAAGAGCAGGAGACCTTGGTTCGATTCCAGGTATTTCCACAAAATGAGTTCTTTGATAAAAGAGTAATAGGAAGTAAAATTACAATTCAGATTTTGGTGCAGTATTTAAAACCATAAAAACTGCCGAAATAGTAAAAATAAAATTTTTAAAAAATATTTTAATTACGCAATTAAAATGCGTAGTAATGAAATTACTTTGCATTGTTGTGATGGAATCGCATAATGTGAGTTCATTGAAATTTATGATATTGTGCAATTGCACTAAAGATCTTCGGCTCATAACCGAAGCGAGAAACAAGTGTGTAAATTTGACCTGACCGGGGTTTCTGCATAGCTCCGGTAGTATTGTTCCGTTAGGTATCAATATGCTTCGTTTTATTCATTGTGTTTCTCACTACACCTCCGTGGGTTCGACTCCCACATCTACCATTCAGGTAGATTAGCCAAGTTGGTTAAAGGCAGCTGATTTTTAATCAGATGAGGCATGATGTGTCTGATTTGACATCTCGTACGAGTGAAAGAAGATTGTTGCAAAAGGCACACCGGCTTTGGGTTCAATACTTTAATTGAATTTAAAGCAATCGGTCAGAAACCCCGAAAAGATTGGGATACCGTGCGCTAACGCTGCATAACGACACAAACCCGGCAGGAGCATTTTTAGGATGAAATAACTCAGAAAACTGCGAATGCGCGGTGTGTGAAATGGTGTAGCAGAGGCGTACTCAACGATTCTTCCGTTTCTGATGGGTGGTTGTGCCTGTTGCGCAATCTAAAAAAAAGTTGAATGGTTAATCGTTATTGGTTTCTCAGGCTATTCGATTTTTTGGAGAAGGAAAAGAAAATTCTGTGTTAAACTGCCTAATCGGTAATTTTCAGATTCACCTGCCGCCCATTGAAGATCAAAGCATCACACAATATCAATTATTAATATCAAAATAATAATCACCATTACTAACCCTAAATATATTGAGCTATGAAGCGAGTACAAATTAAAACAGGATTCGTTGGCTTGCTTTTTAAAAACGGCAACTACCAACATGTATTAACAGAAGGCAAATACTGGATCGGCCGAAAAGAAAAAGTTGAAGTATTCAACATGGCCGAGAAGTTTATTCCGCCCATCGAACTTAAGGTTTTATTGAAAGATGAAAGCCTTGCCAAAATGTTGACAGTGGTGGATGTGAAAGACAATGAAATTGCAGTTCGCTACACCGACGGCATTTTCAAGGAAGTACTTACAGTAGGTAAACACGCTTACTGGAAATGGTTGAACGATACTGTTTTTGAAAACTACGATTTTGATAAGATCGAAGTACCGGAAGGCAATATTCGTAAAATCATCAACCGAAAGGAAATCATTCCCTTCCTCCAGGTTCAGGTAGTAGAAAGCTACCAAAAAGGTTTGATGTTTATCGATGGCAAATTTGAAAAAGAGCTTGAAAGCGGCATCTACTTTTACTGGAAAGGTTTGAAACCGGTGGTTGTTTACAAAATTGACACACGGCAACAAGCGATGGAAGTATCCGGCCAGGAAATCCTGACAAAGGATAAAGCCAGCATCAGGGTTAATTTACAAGCTGTCTTTAAAGTTGTAGATGCCCAGAAGGTAGTTCTTGATAATAAAGATGCCGAAAAGCAACTTTACACTTTAATTCAACTTGCTTTGCGCGAAAACATTGGCCGCTTAAGCCTTGATGAATTGCTTGCTGAAAAAGAAGCCTTGTCTGACAAAATCATGACAATGGTGGAAGATAAGGCTGAAAACCTTGGCTTGAAATTGTTGGAATGTGGTATCCGCGACATCATCTTGCCCGGCGAAATCCGGGAAATTATGAACCGGGTGTTGGTGGCACAAAAAAACGCCGAAGCCAACATGATTACCCGGCGCGAAGAAACAGCATCTACACGTAGCTTGCTTAACACCGCCAAATTGATGGAAGACAACGCAATGTTGTGGAAAATCAAGGAAATGGAATATGTTGAAAAAATCGCTGAAAAAATCAGCAGCATTTCTTTGAGTGGAAACGGCAATGTAGTTGAACAATTGAAGGATATCTTCACATGCCCAAGGTAAACCTGATTGATGGCAATCATCAATCCTTTTGATAATTCTTATGGCGGCGCATGGCCGCCATAAGAATTTGTTTTGAAAATAATTTCTTAGTTTCGTAAAAGTTCGTCCTAAAGGTAATTGCAAACTTCCACTCCATCTCCGATCATTCGGGGGGCGTGAATAAAACTTTATTCTATTCGTGCATTAGTGGCTAATTATATAAAAATGAAAAAAGTAATAACTACCGAAAAATTACCCATCAAAATGTGGCTTGAAGATGCCGATGAAGGTACTTTGGCACAAGCCCGAAACCTGGCAAACTTGCCTTTCGCGTTCAAGCATCTGGCCTTGATGCCCGATGCACACATGGGCTACGGAATGCCCATCGGCGGTGTGTTGGCCACGAAAGGAGTAGTAATTCCAAATGCTGTGGGCGTGGACATGGACATTGGTTGCGGCATGTGTGCCGTGCCAACAAACCTGAAGACCATCAACATCAATACCCTCAAGAAAATTATGGACGGTGTTCGTGAGTTGGTGCCTTTGGGCTTCGACCATCATGCGGTGGCTCAGGACAAGACCCTGATGCCCCCGACCGAGGATATTGTAAAAAATGGGGTGGTAGAAAAGCAGTACATCGCAGCCCTGAAACAAATTGGTACCCTGGGTGGTGGCAACCATTTTATCGAAATCCAAAAAGGCTCGGACGGCCATATCTGGATTATGATTCATTCGGGCAGCCGCAACCTAGGTTATAAAGTGGCCGAGCATTACAACAAGGTGGCCAAACGCTTCAACCAAATGTGGCACACCTCGGTCGAAAGCAAGCAGGATCTGGCCTTTCTGCCAATCGAAACTCCCGAAGCCAAAGCCTATTTGAAGGAGATGCAATACTGCGTGGACTTTGCTTTTGCCAATCGCAAACTGATGATGGATAACATGCTCTCGGTTTTTCGTAAGGTGGTCGGCAAACGTTTCGAAGCCACCGATTTCATCAATATTGCCCACAACTACGCCCGCTGGGAAAACCATTATGGCGAGAATGTGCTGGTGCATCGCAAGGGCGCGACCAGTGCCCGCGAAGGCGAAACGGGAATTGTCCCTGGCTCGCAAGGCACCCAAAGCTACATAGTGAAAGGACTGGGCAATAGCGAAAGTTTCCAGAGTTGTTCGCATGGTGCCGGCCGCAAGCTGGGACGCAAGCAAGCCATCCGCGAGCTGGATTTAAAAGCGGAAACCGCGATGCTGGATAAAAAAGGTGTGCTTCATTCCCTGCGCACCCAACGCGATTTGGACGAAGCTCCCGGTGCTTACAAAAACATCAACACGGTGATGAAAAACCAAAGCGACCTCGTGGAGATTGCCGTGGAGCTAAAACCTCTGGCGGTGATTAAAGGAATGTAGAGGCGCACGGACGTGCGTCTGGAGTGGTGGAGTAATGAAATGATGGAGGGTTTTCGGGGGGCGTGCATCAGGTGCGATGGGTAGAGACGCGATGCATCGCGTCTGTACAAAATGCGCAAATATTGAATATCAAATATTGAGGGAATGATAGAGTTTTAGAATGATTGAAAAATGGAGTGATGTTGAGCGCAGCTGCCTGCCACGACCATCGGGGCAGGCAGCTGCGATCAACATTTATTAGTTTCAATCATTCTGTCATTTCCCGCAGGGGCGGGATTTCGCTTCGCTCAACATTTAATCATTCAGCATTTTCAATCATTCTGTCATTCACTCCACTCACATCTCAATTCTCCCCGCTCACCGCTCTCAGCCGCTCATTAATCCCCTTCACATCTCTGCGTATCTCGCGGATGCTTTCCACAATTTCATTTTCAGGAGTGCGGCCTTCAGGCATTTCGGTGCTGATAAAGTTTGTGAACTTCCATACTTCTTTGATTTCGTTAATGTGGATGCTGAAAGGAAGGTAGATGGGGTTGAGCGAGTGCAGACGCAAAAAGCCGTTTTCGCCGATCTGATTTTCTGCGATTTTAAAGATGATACCTTCGTTTAGCGTAAGCACGATGCAGGCCTCTCCGTTGCGGATGAACTCCCAGTTTTGGATAAACTCGCCCGTAACATACGAGCCGTGCGGGATGGGCAGCATCGAATCGCCGTTAATCTGGAAGGTGCGATATTTTTTCTCTTTGGATAAAAACGGCAGCTTGAAGGTGGGCAGGATGCGGATAAACTCCGGGTCGGCAAAACCATTGGTGTAGCCGGCCTTGGCTTTTTCGGCTACCAGCTCTATGTTTTCTTCGTTGCCCTGGTCAACGGTAGTGGCCAGCACCCGCAGCTTGCTGCCCCGGATATACACATCGTAACCCTTCTCCAACTGCGAAAGCTGACTTCCCAAAAGCTTGCTAAGGTCAACCTTGATGAGGGTGTCGATGGCGATGCCGAAGTATTCCGAAAAAGCCAGCAGGGTGGCGATGCCGGGCTTGGCAATCTGATTTTCGTAATTGTTGTAAGTGGATCGTTTGATTTTAAGCGCGTTTGCCACATCATCCTGGGTGCGGCCTTTGCGCTTGCGCAGTAATTTGATGTTGGTGTTGAAATACATTTTTATTAACATTTGTTTGTGCAAAGATATTAAAAAGATTATATTGTAAACGAAATAATGATTAAAATATGGTCATCAACGAAGAAATATTTTCTGGGCACGACATTGATGTACGGCTTGGGGCATGTACAGACGTACGATGTACAGACGCACGATCCGGGGCATGTGCAGACGCACGATGTACAGACGCACGGCCGTGCGTCTCTACACGAACCATCGTACATCTGGATCTCGACACCTTTTTTGTGTCGGTTGAGCGGCTGATAAACAGCAAGCTGGTGGGCAAACCTGTGATTATTGGCGGCACCTCCGACCGGGGCGTGGTGGCCAGTTGCAGCTACGAGGCACGCCGCTTTGGGGTGCGTTCGGCCATGCCCATGAAAATGGCACTCAAGCTGTGCGGCGATGCCATAGTGGTGCGCGGCGACATGGAGCAGTACAGCAAATATTCGCGCATGGTTACCGAAATTATTGCCGAGCGTGCGCCCGTTTACGAAAAAGCCTCCATCGATGAGCACTACTTAGACATCACTGGCATGGATCGCTTTTTTGGTTCGCTAAAATGGACCCATGAGCTGCGCGAGCACATCATCCGCGAAAGCGGACTGCCCATCTCGCTGGGGCTTTCGGTAAACAAAACCGTGTCGAAGATTGCTACCGGCGAAGCCAAACCCAACGGCGAGATACAGGTAGAAGCCCTACGCGTGAAGCCTTTCCTGGCACCGCTTTCTATTCGCAAAATTCCTATGCTGGGACTTAAATCCTACCAACTGCTACGTTCGATGGGCGTGGTAAACATTGATACCCTGAGCAAGATACCTCCCGAGATGATGGAAAAGCTGATGGGAAAAAACGGGCTTGGCATCTGGAAAAAAGCCAACGGCATCGACAACGCGCCGGTGATGCCGTATTCCGAACGCAAATCCATCAGCACCGAAACTACCTTCGAGCAGGATTCGATAGATGTGGTGCGCATGCGCGAAATACTGGGCACGATGGTAGAAAAGATTGCTTTTTCGCTGCGCAAGAAAGGGAAACTCACCGGCTGTGTTACCGTAAAAATCCGCTACTCTAACTTCGACACCCACACCCTGCAAAAAACCATTCCTTATACTTCCTTCGACCATCTGCTCGCCAAACTTGCCCTCGAACTTTTCGACCGTCTCTACCAGCGGCGTATGCTTATTCGGCTTATTGGCGTGCGCTTCAGCCACCTGGTAAGCGGCGTGCAGCAGCTCGATATGTTCGAGGATACCCCCGAAATGGTGAGCCTTTACCAGGCACTCGACCGCATCCGAAAACGCTACGGTCCCCAGTCGGTGCAAAAGGCCATTGCTTTTATGCCTGGAAGCGGGAGGTGAAACAATTTTTACAAAATATATTCCCGATACAAAGCTCCCGAGTTTGATTTCTGCAAGCGGCTTATCAAATACTTTGGTGAATTTGATCTGTCCCTTAATATCAAATATTTGCACCTTGCTTTCGTCAGGGATAATAATAGTAGTCTTATTCGATGCAAATAACACAACGCTAATTTTAGATTGCAACGATTAAGGTGTATATTTGCTGCAAATTTTAAGACGAATGGAGAATTATATACATCAAAAGGAAAGCTGGCCAGGTTTTATCTGGAATAATGATAAATTCGTCAACCTGCTAAGTGAAGCCAGGAATTTACAAGGACGTTTAATTGGTAAAATGGAATCTTTGGGTTTTGAATTGCGTGATGAAGCTTTGCTTGAAACTTTAACTTTAGACGTATTAAAATCGGCAGAAATTGAAGGTGAACTATTAAATCTCATGCAAGTTCGTTCTTCAATTGCTCAAAGATTGGGAATGGAGTTCGCTGGTGCAATTATGTCTGATAGAAATGTTGATGGGATGGTTGATATGATGATTGATGCTAGCCAAAACTGTTTTAAATCTTTAACTAAAGATAGACTTTTTGATTGGCACGCTGCATTGTTCCCAATGGGAAGAAGTGGAATATTCAAAATAACAGTTGCTGATTGGAGAAAAGACACCTCAGGACAAATGCAAGTTGTATCTGGTGCTGCGGGTAGAGAAAAAGTTCATTTTCAAGCTCCCGATGCTGATTTAATCGAGAAGGAGATGAACCGTTTTATAAAATGGTTTAATGAAGAAAATAAAACTGAATTAGTTATAAAAGCAGCAATTGCTCACCTTTGGTTTGTAACAATTCACCCATTTCAAGATGGGAATGGACGAATAACAAGAGCACTTACTGATATGTTGTTAGCACGATCGGATAATAGTACTCAACGATTTTATAGTATGTCTGCTCAAATTAGAGTAGAAAGAAAAGAGTACTACGCGGTTCTTGAAAAAACGCAAAAAGGAGACCTTGACATCAGCGCATGGATAAAATGGTTTCTGAGTTGTTTGATTAATGCCCTAAAAGCAACCGATAAGATTCTGACACGAGTTATGTTAAAAGCGGATTTTTGGAACAGACATTCAAAAACAATCATTAATGAGAGACAGAAAAAGGTATTAAATAAATTGCTGGATGGATTTGAAGGCAAATTGACTTCGATGAAATGGGCAAAAATTGCAAAATGTTCAAAAGACACAGCAATAAGAGATATTAATGATTTGATAACAAAGGGGATTTTACAAAAAGAAGCAGCAGGAGGAAGAAGTACAAATTATGAATTGAAAAACGAATAATCTGTTCATTATTAATTACAAACTCAGAGATTGTGTGTCCTATTCATGGGTAGCCTGTTCGTCTTTTTTATAAATATCCAAATTAAAAAATGCGAAGAGCTTCTCGGCCTTTTTCTTGCCGATGCCTTCTACCGATGCCAGTTCTTTTTCGCTGGCATTGATTATTTTGGCTACCGAACCAAAAGCCTGCAAGAGCCGTAAAGCCAGTTGCAGCCCCACCGATGGCAACGAACGCAGAAAGTAAACCTGGCTGTTGCGGCTTTTGCGTCCGCCCTTTTGCCATACGTTGGACTTGCTTTCGGCTTTCATGTTTTGCATGCCCACGCGCACGATGGCTTGTGCGGTTTCCGTTTTGTCGCTGACCCGATAAATCGGTATTTGCCACCGTGCCATCACCGAGAGCAATGCTCCCTGCAAAGCTTCTGTGCTAATTTCGTGGCGGGTGCCAAATAGGTCGCCTTCCACAATCATCAGGCACACCAGTCCGCTGGCGCGCATCCTGCTGCATTGCCTGAACAGCCTGCCCGTTAGTATCGACAGGGCAAAGTCGTTGGCGGTTTTGCGCTCGATCAATACCTGATCGTTCACCCGGTAATCGCCGGCTTTGAGTGTTTCGTAGTTTAGTTCTACGCCTTCTCCGGCCAGCAATTCAGGGAGGTGGGATGACTTTTCGCGATGGTCGATGGTGATGGAGATATTCATGGATAGCGTGTTTTAGGAACAAACATACACATTCTGAATGATAACAATGATTTGTTACTTTACAATCAACTTCTGGCTGTATGATTGGTGGCCTGAAACAATTTTTACAAAATATATTCCCGGAATAAAGTTTCGGAGATTAATTTCTGCTAACGGCTCAGCAAATACTGCGGTGAATTTGACTTGTCCTTTACTATCAAATATTTGTACCTTACTTTTTTTAGGAATGTTGATAACAATCTTTTCATCCGCCGGATTAGGAAATATTGAGATGGCTGGCTTAGCTGAAACCGCATTCACATCCAGCAAAACGCCATCAGGGGTAATGGTGCCAATGGTGTCGCCATCTTTTACATATCCTTCAATATCGAAACGATCTATGTATTCAAATGCGACATTGTTGCTACGCACAAGCCCCAACCCGGGAGCGTAGGCTCTGCTGGTCGAAAATAAATACGTGGATGAAAAATCAACCATTATGGGAGATTCGTTTTCACATTGCACCAGCATTGGCGACATTTCCCACCAATCACCTTTTTGATAATTGCCGATCGCTTTTACCTGGCTCAAAATGGGAATGGGCAGATGCTTGATTTCAGAATAAATATTGTTGAATTCGTAACACATTTCTACGCTGGTTTGATCATCGGCGCAAATGTTATACAAGGAGCCGGGCAATTGCGCAGCTAAAAAATCAGGTTCATCAAAATAGCTCGTCTCATTGGCGAATACATTTACATAACCACTCATCGAATATCTTTTGATGCAATCCCAGCCAATGGTAATGCTGTTTTCGGTTTTGCTTACCGAAACTACTTTTTTCTTTAGTGTATAAAAATCGGAATTGGGTGGAGGCCAGGAAAAATCTGCCGCCTCGCCGCTGTATTGAAAAATGTCTCCAACATTTATGTCAAAAATTTCAAAAAAACCGGGAGGGGTAATTCCCAGGGTATCGGTTTCATTTTCCAAGCCCGCCAGAAGATAATAATCTACACCGTCCAAGCTTGATGGAAACTTGATTATCCCATAATTTTTCGACAAGCGGATTTCCTTTCCATTGGATAATTCGATGTGTTTTGTGGAGTCGAAAACCTCGGAAAATATTTCCTGAAGGTTTACTCCAGTAATTTCGGCGGTAATATTTGCCGTGGTATCGAACAGCCAGGATTCTCCGGGAGTAGCCCTCGTTAGGAGAACAAAACTTACACTGTCGTAAAACCAGTATTTTCCCTGCTCCAAATTGTGTAACTGCTTTGCAAAAATACCCTGCAAATTATTAAGGTAAAAATCACCACTAACTCCATAACATGGTACTGGAGTAATGCAGGTATCACAATATCCTATGGTCTTGTTAAGGTAATAAACCTGTTGACCGGATACGTCGAAAACTGAATCAATCATAACGGTATGATCCATGAGTTCTGAATTATCGTTTGAATAAAACGAAACCTGCCCCAAATTTACAGGTTGCCAGTTTTGTGAAGAAACGATCAATGGCAGGATCAGCAGCGCAAGAAAAGTAATCTTTTTCATAATGTTTTGTTTTTTAATGTTGAGTAACTATCTAATTGGAAATCAATTTTTACGCAAAAAAAAACGATAATAGCAAACTTTTTTAAATATTTCTTTTAGCAATAATAGTGGTTCAAGCCCTCCCCATACTCACATTGTTGTGAAATTAGGATTGCAACAAAAATTCGTAGGCCGGGGTTATCGTAATTTTGTACCCATCCCTTTCAATTTCATCACTCTCGGCGAAAGTTACGATTATGGCTTTCTCAAAATTAAAAAACTTCATTGCCTCTATTAATCCATTTACCTCCCTATCAATATTATCAGGATTTAAATCATAACATACCTGGATAAGTTCTGTGACTGAGCCATTTTTAAACGCCACAAAGTCGCATTCCCCCTGATTGTTATAGTAATAAAGCTCATTATATTTTCGGCGCAAATGCAGATACACCAAATTCTCAAGTTTCCTGCCTTTATCTTCAGTTTTACTAATCGACACTACCTGAACGAGGCCGATGTCGATGGCATAAACTTTCCTCGGGTTGATTAGCTGTGCTTTGGAGGAATAGCTGAACATGGGCATAAAAGCAAAAAGATAAGAATGTTCAAGATATGATAACCAATTAAGCACTGTACTGGTTGCACCAATCATCAAAGGTTGTTTTAGTTTTGATGCTGAAATCCTGTTTCCAATATTAGCAAGCAAGTAGTTAGCCAATCGCTTTAGCGAAACCGCATCTTTTATTCCATACCTCGCCACGATATCCCTCACCAAAATATCATCGTAAAGCATCATAAGTTGTTCAGGAGCTTCACTTTTCAGGAATTCTGGAAAACCACCAAGCTTCGTGTACAATTCCAGGCTGTCGCCGGAAGGCTGAAGTGAACGAAAACTCAAAAATTCAGAATAAGAAAACGGGAATAATTCCTGGGTGATATGCCTGCCCGTGAGGCGCGTACCCAATTCCTGTCCAAGCATAGAGGCATTCGAACCGGTAGCAATTAAACTGAATCCCTCATCCAACTTTTGGCGTGCATACATTTCCCAGCCTTCAACCAATTGGATTTCATCAAAAAATAATATGGATACACCTTTGCTGTCAATAATATTATCCAGACGTGCAAAATCCCTTGTATTAAATCCATACAATTGCGGTGTATCAAAGTTTAAAAACAGGATTTCATCCAAATTTAGCGACCGCATCATTTGCAGTAACAGCGTGCTTTTACCACAACGTCTGATGCCTGAAATAATCAAAGCATGGGATGATAAACTATGAGTAGCCGGAATTAATTCGCGTTTTAATCCGGAATCCTTTTGGTTTAATCGGTCTTGCTGCAACTTAAGCACCCGATTTATTACGCTCTCAAGAATCATAAGACAATTTAATTTGATGCAAAAATACAAAACTGTTTGATACAATCAAACAAATTTGTTTGATTGTATCAAACAGGTTTGTTGTTGCAAGCTACAATTTCAATTCCCCAAACGCTGCAAGACCTCCTGTTTATAGCTACGGCTGATTGGGATTTCTTCATCGCCAATCTCAACAAATTCGTTGGTGAACGAAACGATGTGGGCTTTCGAAATGATAAACGACCGATGAACCCTGATGAAATCCTTGTGGGGGAGTCGGGCTTCGATACTTGAAATGGCTTCGCGGGTAACGACCAGCTTATCCTTTAGAAAGATTTTAATATAATCGCTCAAACTTTCGATGTAGAGTATTTCTACAAAGTCAATCCTGATCATTCTTCGGTCGGATCGCACAAAAATAAAATCCTGTTGCTCCATCATTGCCTCCTCAACTTTTTCGGTACGAACAGAATTATTCTCGTTCGCGTATTTTTGAATCGACTGGAGAAGCCGATCGAAAGAAACCGGTTTTAGCAGGTAATCCACCGCCTGCAAGTCGAAGCCATCAACGGCATAATCGCGGTAAGCGGTTGTAAAGATTATTTTAACATTCTTGTTGATAGATTTTGCAAACGACAGCCCGGATATTTCAGGCATCTTAATATCCAAAAATATCAAATCAATCCGCTCATTATTAATTACCGTAAAAGCTTCGATGGCATTTTTGCAACTTGCCACAACTTCGATGGTATCAATTTTGGCCAGGTGACGTTTCAGGATATCCCGGGCCACCGGTTCATCATCCACGATTATGCATCGAATGTTTTCAGCCATTTTATAAATGTTTTAAATTAATGATGGAAAGATTTGCCTGATACCAGTTTTGATCAATTTCAATATTCAAATTATAGTTCGGGCCATAATTTAAATTAAGTCGCTTCCTGATATTTTCAAGCCCCAGCCCACCCTGACCATTTTCGATATCCTCTTGTAAAACCGTATTCCTGATCATAAAATCGAGCTTGTCGCCATCTAAAATTATCTCTATTTCAACGCTTAAAAAGCCATCGATGATGTTGCCGTGTTTAAAAGCATTTTCAACAAAAGGAATAAGCAACATGGGGGCAACCTGGATATTCTTGTCAATTTTATCGGACTTAAATTTGATAGCCAAAGTATCCTGAAACCTAATCTTTTCCAGGTCGATGTACTCTTTTATGTGCGCCACCTCATCGTTTAAACTTACCATGGGCTTATCAACCTGATAAAGAATGTAATCCAACAAATTGGAAAGTTTTAGGATGATATCGGGTGTTTGTTTGGATTGTGCCAAAGCAAAGCCATAAATTGTATTGAGCGTATTAAAAAGAAAATGTGGATGGATTTGTTTTTTCAGATAAAGGAGTTCCTGCTCTTTTAATTTCAACTGGGTTGAAAGTATCTTGTTTTGGAGTTCTTTGTTTTGGGAAATGGTTTTGAAGTTATGGTTTAAAACACTTACAAACGAAACCATGCCAACAATCATGTAAACCAGAATTAAAACTGAAACCACATTTTTTGCCATCGGGGGCATTTGCTGAATCTGAAAATTAGTCAGGGTCATGTAGCTGCCAATAATGATAAGCACGATGAGGTAGGAAGAAAAGACCAGGGTGTAAAAAGATTTGAGTGCCAACTGGTAATACTTGCGTGTGAGGAGGTATTTTGGTATCAGATCGTAAATCACAAAATAACTCACTGCTGCGGTGATGGGCAAAAGGAAACTTGCAAACCAAAGCACGTACTCACGGTTGCCGGAGTTGAAACTGAAAAAATACACATAGAAAAACCATACAACGACCCACAAAACAATATGGGCAAGCACCACCCTGGTTTTAATAAAATGCAACATGTTCATCAAGGCAATATTAATTAAAATCTGATTATCATCGCAATTTAATAGACCAATTGCAGGATAAGTATGTTTATGTTCGCGATTTGAGAATTTTATTATATCTTTGTTCCCAGATAGAGAACTATGAAAAGAATATTTGCAAAAAGCACTTTGAGAGAGTTCTGGGAGAAGCATCCTGAATCAGAACAGTATTTAAAAACATGGTATGATACTGCGATGAATTCGGATTGGCAAACGCCAAATGACGTTAAAATGAGTTATGCAAATGCAAGTGTGTTAAAAGACAGTAGGATTGTTTTTAATATTAAAGGCAATTCATATCGATTGGTAGTTAAATTTAATTTCGAACATCAATTGGCATTTGTCCGATTCATAGGAACGCATTTTGACTATGATAAAATAGACGCTAACAATATTTAAAATTTTGATTATGGAACTAAAACCGATAAAAACAGAGATGGATTATAGAGATGCATTGAAAAAATTGGAAAAGATTTTTGATGCTAAATTTGGGACTCCGGAGAGTGATGAGCTTGAAATTCTTGGCTTAATGGTTGACGATTATGAAAACAAATATTACCCGATTGACGCACCAGACCCAATAGAAGCAATTAAGATACGAATGGAAGAAATGTTCCTTAAACAGATAGATTTAGTTCCAGAGATTGGTGGAAAGAGTAGGGTTTCGGAGGTTTTAAACCGTAAACGCCGATTGACTGTTGACATGATTAGAAAATTGACCACTCGCTTGAATTTGTCTCCAAATCTTTTGATTAAAGATTATCAACTATTACGATAGGCACATTTTGCTAACACGCATGATTTTAAAAACAACACGACAAAGACACATTCCACTTTCCATTTAAAGTGCTAATGTTGCTGAAATGGCTGCTTAAACGTCAATTCGTCACGAATTTATTTTTTGCGTAAAAAGGCATCTTACTTTTGGATCATTATTCATTTAAAAACACTAAAGCGATGAACGGATTTATTTCAAAATTAAACGATGGTGCTCCATTTACCTACCTTATTCTGATCCTGATTTTTATCATTATCGGATTTTTCGTCAAAGGGCTGATCGAAAAAGGCTCCAACCCAAAAACCATTTCTTTGCTCACTTCTGTGGGGTGGTTTGCCCTTGCCATTGGATTTTTAGGCCAGACTTTTGGTTTGATCATGGCTTTCGACACCGTACAGGCCATGGGCGATCTGGCACCGCAAGCGGTAGCCGGGGGACTTAAACTTACCCTGCTTTCGTCGATGTTTGGCGTAGTTTCATTTATCATTGCCCGCCTCGAAATCATTATTTTGGTATGGATGAGCAAGGAGAAAAAAGAGGCATCATAGGTAATGATTTCAATAGCCTGAAAAAAGCGATACTACTGCAAGCTTAGTGGCTACAAATCAAATTGATAAAAATGGGTGGAGTAGTTTTATTGTAGAGTAACTAATAATGATTTCGTCTTTTCTGTGGGCTTTGCTGCTTTACGGCTGGCCTTAATAACCGCAAAGGGTGCAGAGGGCGCGAAGGATTTTTCTGACGAAAAATAATAAAATACGCGTTTTTAAGCCACTAACACTTCTTCATCTATCAAATTTGCAGTAGTACTAAAAAAGTAAAAACAATACTAAAGGTTTTATCGATGGGTAAAAGCCAATTTAAAATCATAAGTGTCCGGAAGTTTAAAGTACAAAAAAAGCCCGAAGATTCCTAATTTTGCAGCGCAAACTTCAAAAAAAAAAATCATGGGCTTTATATTACCGCACAAAAATACAAAAAAATCAGAT
>Ga0307929_1000146_pt1 | contig 70712 bp, 65 predicted proteins | sample AceLakmetage1330_FD_203160 | JGI IMG/M metagenome (GOLD analysis project Ga0307929, IMG submission 203160) | Saline water microbial communities from Ace Lake, Antarctica - #1330 | ecosystem: Environmental > Aquatic > Non-marine Saline and Alkaline > Saline | place: Antarctica: Ace Lake... | reverse complement strand
TACGTTCCAGACGCCAGTTATTGGCATGTTTGGTGATAACAGAGTCGACTGCTTCTCGCTCTCCATACACCCCTTCAAGGAGCTCTACGGCATAGGGACGCGCCTTTTTCTGCACGTCATACAGTAAACAGAAATCGACGAACCGTTGCGCCAGATCCTGGTCAAGTCCTTCCTCAAATCCTTTAAAGTCATCCTGAAAAAGGAATTGCAAAACCGCTTCACGTGATTTTCTACGTACGCCCATGAAATTATATTAAATATCAGAAGTTAATTAGTACTAAAACAGCAATCCACTACAAATGAAATCTTCCACAGAATACTGCTCCGAAACAGGAATACATTGAGGTATTACACTCTCCCCTCAATAATTCCATCACTCAAAAAACCTGTTATTGAAACTTAGTGATCAGGTCAGCCATTTCAATGGCAGCAACAGCAACCTCGGAGCCCTTATTACCAGCCTTGGTCCCAGATCGTTCAATTGCCTGCTCAATGGTCTCGGTGGTCAAAACACCGAAGATAACAGGCACCTCAGTCTCGAGTCCAACCTGAGCTGAGCCCTTAGACACTTCATTCACCACGACATCGAAATGCGGAGTCGCACCGCGAATGACAACGCCAAGACAGATAACAGCATCATATTTCTGGGATTTTGCCATTTTCTTGGCAATAAGAGGAATCTCAAATGCACCAGGAACCCTGACAACATCGATATCATCATCGGCCGCACCGGATCTCAGCAGACTGTCCAATGCACCCTCAAGAAGTTTTTCACAAATAAATGAATTAAACCGGGCAACAATAATCCCGAATTTTTTTCCATCCGCCTTTAAATTACCTTCAATATAATTTGCCATATCTATCGCTGTCCTTTCATTCTTGCTAGTATATTTCTTTTTGGATTAGCCTTCGTCCACTTCAATCAGATGTCCCATTCGATCACGTTTACACTGAAGATAGCTCTTATTTTCATCACTAACTGCCATCTCAATTGGGAAACGATCAACAACCTCTATACCATAGCCTTCAAGGCCAATGATTTTCTTTGGGTTGTTAGTGAGCAGACTCATTTTACGAACTCCGAGATCGCGCAATATCTGGGCGCCGATTCCATAATCACGAAGATCAGCCTTAAATCCGAGCTTGTGATTCGCCTCAACGGTATCCATACCTTCATCCTGCAGGGTGTAGGCTTTCAACTTATTCACGAGACCAATACCACGTCCTTCCTGACGCATATATAACACAATGCCAACGCCTTCCTGATCTATCATTCGCATGGCGGCGTGAAGCTGATCCCCACAATCACAACGCGCAGAACCAAAGACATCACCGGTCAAACACTCGGAATGAACCCTGACCAGAACTTTTTTTGCCGAGTCAATCTCACCCTTTACAAATGCCAGATGTTCAAAGTTATCCACATCATTTTTATAGACAACCGCTGTAAACTCACCAGCATGTTCAGTTGGAATTCTTGCCTCTGCTGCACGATGCACCAGGATATCCTCACGAAGACGATAGGCCACAAGGTCAGCGATGGTACAGATCTTCAAATCGTGCTCTTTAGCAACTATTTCAAGATCTGGCATTCGTGCCATGGTTCCGTCTTCCTTCATAATCTCACAGATAACTCCGGCTGGAGTAAGCCCTGCAAGACGAGAGAGATCAACGGATCCTTCAGTCTGACCAAGACGAACAAGAACCCCACCCTCACGAGCACGAAGTGGGAAAATATGGCCGGGGCTGATAAGGTCACTTGGCTTTGCATCCGGAGCAACCGCCGCCTCAATGGTGCGCGCTCTATCTGCTGCTGAGATACCAGTGGTCACACCTGTCGTAGCTTCAATACTGACAGTAAATCCGGTCCCGTAGGGTGATTTATTATCAGAAACCATCATCGGCAGCTCGAGGTTATCAATCAGCTCAGGACTTAAAGTCAAACAAATCAGCCCTCTGCCGTTGGTGGCCATAAAATTAATGGCCTCAGGTGTAACAGCTGAAGCTGCCATATAGAGATCACCCTCGTTTTCACGATCTTCATCATCGACCAGAATAACCATCTTGCCAGCTTTAATATCTTCTATGACTTCATCAATTGAACTTACTGCCATAACAATCAACCTATTTAATTAGTTTGATGGCGTCGTAAAAACTCTCCATATCCTTCGTTGCTGCTCATATTCTATCATTACGACGTACCTCAGTACGCCGAAATGATAGAATATGTTTGCGCCTCGGATATGAAGTTTTTTACTTAACCATCTGGATTTTTATCTTTTAGCGCTGCAGGAACCCCCTCAAACACTAAAAGAAACCGTTCTCTGCAAGAAATGCCGGATTAATACCACTTCCGGCAACAGAATCAGTGTTTCCTGACTCTCTTGGAAGAAGCATCTTCTCGACATACTTTCCTATGATATCCACTTCAATATTCACCTCACTCCCCCGGGTAAGCGCCCCAAGGGTTGTTACCTGAAGAGTATGAGGGATTATGGAAACATCAAAGGTTTCCATGGTACAACTATTTACCGTAAGACTCACGCCATTAATGGTAATGGAGCCCTTCTCGATCACATAACGGCTAAATTCCTTTGGAAAACCAAAGGAGAACAGAGTAAAATCACCCTTTGGCTGACGCTCTCGAACCGTTGCCACACAATCAACATGACCAGAAACAATATGGCCACCAAGACGATCAGTCAGCTGAAGAGCCCGCTCCATATTCACAGTCCCGCCAACACTGATACGACCAAGAATAGTACGTGAGAGGCTCTCGGGAGAAACATCAACACTGAATTTCCGCCCTTCTATATTGTAGGCTGTCAGACAAACCCCGTTCACCGCAATAGATTCCCCCTCTTCAGGATCGGTAAGATCAAAATCCGCCTGAAGATCAAAAACCACCCCGCCCCCCGCATTACGCTTGGCAAGCAGCTTTCCGGTACCCTCTATTATCCCTGTAAACATTGGTGTTTGAGTATTCTCTTTATGCCTAAGCTTCTGCGTCCAGCTCTTTTGCTCTGGTTGTAAATTTTTCAGCAATACTATTGTGCTTAAACCTTGCATGAATAGAAGCAATGGTACGATAGGTGTCGGCGGTTTTTGCCTTATCCTTCTGGGCCATATATATATCTGCGATGGTTTCCAAAGTGGCCACGGTACCCTGTGGATTGTTATTCATACTATGGACTTCAAGCATATCGTAACAGATGTCAAGTGCCTTGGCATTGTCATTCAATCCACGATGAACGACAACCAGCTGCATGGAAAGAGCCAGCAAACTCATGGGATCCTCAAAACGATCACAGATATCCCAGGCACGTTGATAATGCTCCTTTGCCTTTTCAAATTCGCCCTTTCTCAAACACACATTACCAAGTTGATTGGAAGCGTTGGCAATTCCGTCCTGATGTTTTTTCTCTTCATAGGCAAGCAGAACATTATGAAAAGCTACTGCAGCCTGCGTAAGATCATCTTCTTTTAAAAATTCTATCCCATCATCGTATTCTGCCTGAATAGGATTAGAAGAACGTTTTTTTTCTTCTTTTTTGCCAACTTTCTTTATATCGCCCAAGGGCTGAATATTACTTATCATCTTTTTTATCTCCTTCACTTATCTGCTTCAAGGCAACCTGTACCAGTTCAGCAACAGTATATTCCACTGGTTTCTTATCTTCCCATATAATCAGTTTTTCCTGATCATCACTGAGTTCCATAAGCTGCATACTCACCTCTTTTGCCCTGATGCGACCAAGCAGCTGCACCACAATGCCTCGCATCTCGGGGTTAGGATGATTCAAAAAATGAAACAAGTTGAAAAAAGGTGTTTCACGAATCAAATCCGGTCGTTTAGCAGCAATTTTTGACAGGGCCCACATCACTTGGACCTGTGTGGATTCATCACCCATATAATTTAGCAGATGCCTGGTAAAAGCACCAAAGATATCGGGCCGTCCGGCAATTACTTCGCCGAGCGTTTCAATCATTCCCCAGGGAGCCGCAGCCGAATCGGAACACACCTCAAAAAGACGATGAATCAACTCGGACACCTGGCCCGGCATTTTGGTTGCAACACGCGAACAAACCTGCCCTATAATCCATGCCGTCTCCCAGCGTCGCGCCTCGTCAACGTCATACAACAAACGCTGTAAAAGACGAAGGGTTTTTCTGTTATCAAAGCAGAGGGTGACCAGGAGATCAATATCTCCTCTATCACGTGCCTCTTGAACCCCTTTCTTGGTGGCCTTCAGCTTTACCCGCTTGGGATCAAGCTGAGGTTCAGGAGTAGGGATTGCCTCAACGGCGTCGGCCAGTATCGGTTCTGTAGCCTCAAGTGCCAGAGCATCCTGTTTCTCTTTAACTCGCGCAGCAATCTCTGCAATTTCAGTATGAAGACGTACAAAATAGAGGACCCCGCGAACGGGTCGCCCATCAATATTTCGTGTATTAACCACCTGATGAGTGGTCTCGTCATAATCTTCTACCCGGCCAGTCAGATAATCATCCTCAGGCATCAGATCCCAGGCAAAATCCCAATTATCATTACAGGCAAAGACCAGCGTCTCAACCATTGCTGATCCGACATTATGCCCGGTTGGATCACAGGTATAAACCGCGCCGCACTCGCACTGACCGACCTGAAACTCCTGCATTTTTCGTTCAATAGCATCGGTTGCCCGACCAACTTTCTGGCCACAGAAGGGGCACCAGGGAGCTGTTGTGATTTTTGGATTTTTCATAACTCTATGCTAATTTTTCTTCCAGACCTGCGATGAATTTTGGGTCAACAGAGTAGCCAAGTTCCGTAGCTTTTGCCACATGCTTCTTTGCATTTGCATAGTCACCACTGAAAAAGAGCGCCACTGCAAGATTGTTCTGAGCAAGTGGTGAATCAGGTTCTATCTCAGTTGCTTTTGTAGCAGCCTTTAACGCTCGCCCATCCTCACCCTTCATGGTAAGCACAGAGGTAAGATTCATCCAGACAGTGGCAAGCTTAGGATCATACTGAATCGCCTTTTCATAGGACTCAATGGATTTATCTAATTCATTACGATGCTGCCAGATAAGACCAAGATTAGCATGAGCCTGCGCTGAGGTGTCTGGCTGTACTTGAATAGCAAGTTCATTCAACTCCTGAGCTTTTTCAAGATTCCCCTGACCAAAATAAATGGCCCCAAGATTGATCATGGGCTGATTGGCCTGCTCATCGATCACAATACATTTTTCAAGCGATTCAATGGCCTCATCGATTCTGCCAGCCTTCATGTAAACCAGGCCAAGATGATGCAAAGTAACAACATTATCCGGATTTTGTTTACATTTTTTTTCCATTTCTGCGATAACTGTTGGCAGATCTTCGGTTAAATCTTCCATAGTATTTTCTTCTGACATGAGGCTCCTCTAATTCAGTATGTTTTAAAGTATTACATTTTAAGGTAAAATGCTCACGCGTACTACCGCCTAAACATAACACTTGTTTATTTTCTGCAAAGCTGAAGCGATTACACTATAGACACCATCTGCCGACATGCAAGAAGAAAATATGTGGTAAAGAAACAACTCTGCGGTTATCTGTTAAAGCGCTCTTCACAGGAAAGAGTCAGTTCATTCTGCTGCTCTGTCAAAATTCCTTTTGCCTTGACCACATCCTTTGCAATCTGTGCAGAGAGTTCTTTAATTCCTGAAAACTTCTTTTCACTACGGAGGAATCTCAACAGGTTCACTTTAATGGGCTTCCCATAGATATCCTGATCAAAATCAAAGATATGAGTTTCCGCGACAAGACGCTCTTCCCCGAAGGTGGGATTCACCCCTATGTTGAGAACTCCGCCATAACACTTCCCATCACAGATGGCCTGGCACACATACACGCCCATCTTAGGAATAAGATCTTCTTTTTCCATATTCAGATTTGCCGTGGGAAAGCCAATCTCTTTCCCGCCACGCTGCTGGCCTAACTGAACTTCGCCTCTTATTTGGTAATACCTGCCAAGCAAGGTCCTGGCATCGGCCATCCTACCATCGGCAACAAGCTCCCGCACCTTTGTTGAACTCACTAGAAATTCCTGTTCATAGTGTGCATCCACCACCGTCACCGAAAAACCTTTGGCCGCCCCCTGCTCCCGCAGAAAATCAATATTGCCGACACGCCCCTTACCAAAAGCATAGTCGTAACCGACCACAAGTTGCTTTACTCCAATGGTTTTCAAGAGGATATCATCGACGAAATGATGGGCCGTAATACCTGCAAACTTCATTGAAAATGGAATAATAACCAAAACATCAATCCCTGCATGTTCAATAAGCTCTATCTTTTGCTCGCATGTGGATATAAGCTTAATGCCTTCCGGCCGCAAAACCTGTAGCGGATGCGGATCAAAGGTCACCGCAACACTGGTCCCGTTGCAACGATACGCCCGCTGAACAACCTCACCAAAAAGCAGTTGATGACCCAAATGAACCCCATCAAAATTACCAATGGTCACACAGGCATTGGGGATAGCTTCCGGAACCTGACTCAAATCTCTGTATATCTTCATATCACTATTTTATATTCTTCAATTATTAAAGTTCTTTTTTTTTGGGGTCACCACGAAGAAAGTCTTGACAAATTCCCTCAGGACAAGCATATTTACCACCGTTGCCGAAGTGGCGGAATTGGTAGACGCGCTAGGTTCAGGGTCTAGTGGGCGCATGCTCGTGGAAGTTCGAGTCTTCTCTTCGGCACCATTAATTAAAACAAGGAGTTATGGCTTAATTGCTGTAACTCCTTTTTTTATTGTCATTCACTGGTGTTGTTCAACGCCCTGTTCAGCAATTTCTTTCTTACACGACTACTTTACACTATTCAAATTGCCGCCAGTTGTGCTCACCAAGCAACTGTGGTCTTTAGAATGCATTTTGTGTATGAAGTCAATTCTTCATTCTCTAATGGCCTAAGAGTTTTTTGAAATCAGTGTCATCACCATTTTTTGTACAGACTTCTCTGCGAGGAAGGAATCTGGTCAAGTAAAAATAGACATACTCTTTTTTAATGCACTCAAGGAATAATGCGTGCCACGCCATTCAATGCCATCATTAGCAATAGTTTTCACCATACCTGTCAGGATAATATAAATATTGATATAGGGTGTCAGTAAAGAGAATGGAACCGTCTGAAGAGTGGTCCCGGTGACTTTTGCACCATAGACTGCAGATATCAGCCTGAGGCAGACACACAAAACACAGATCCCCCTGGTTACTCCCGTACTGAGAAATACCAGCCACAATGGCAGGATCGTTAAAACAAAGATCGTCAATACGCCAATCATGGCATAGGCTATGTTAAAATTATAGAGGGCAAAAATATTTTTCATCAAACCTTGAATCATCTTAGCCGTCGAATCGTACCAATGAACCTGTAGAAAATCATACGCTGTCAGACACTCCTGCTTAAACGCATTCTGTTTGATCACTTTGCCAAGTATTATATCATCGATTGGATGCATTCGAATGGAGGCATGGCCGCCTATTGCCACATAGACTGTTTTTTTGACCAGATTAAACGCTCCCACGCCCATAAATCGTTTACTTTGGGGATCACTCACCTTCCAGGGCCTGAACAGAAAAAGCAATCCTCCTCCTGCATCCACCATCATGGCGTTTAATAAGAACCCTTTTGCGATATTTTTAAAAATCAGAGAGAGGTGGTCAAGTTTTTCACTCAACACAAGGGAAACAGCGCGTGACAGAGTCGTTTTGGCAAACAAAATATCCGCATCGGTGAAGAGCAGATAGTCCCCTCGGGCCTTTTTTGCTCCCTGATACAGTGCATTATTTTTTCCGAGCCAGCCATCAGGTAAATCTGTAATTGTAAGAATTTTGAGTTCCGGATAGTCCTTCTGCAGACTGAGCAGGACATCACCGGTTTTATCGGTGGAACGATCGTTTACAACAATGATTTCAATGGGGGTATACTCAAGATTAAACAATGAACGAAGAGCCGGTTCGAGTGTCTTTTCTTCATTGCAGGCAGGCACAATTATGGAAACCATGGGGGAAGTGCTACGACGCAGACCAACATCAGCAAGCTGTCTCAGCCGTTTTACACCAAGGACAATATCAACAAAAGCGTACAGGTTGCATAGGAATACAAGTACTGCCAATATGCTGATCACATCACTTATCGGTACCATCGCCGCCATCACCTTTATCAACCAGAACAGCTTTTCTCGACAGGACACTCAGGGAAGATGGGATAATACGTAGTGGGACTATTTATTCCAGTATGGATATTGGGCAAGGATCGTTCGGGTTTTCTTTTCCTGCATGATTGTTTTTCTTTTCCCTACGATACCTAAGAAAACCCCGGACCCTGCGCTCCAAATAGCTGCGTCACTCTCAAGTTTTCCAAGCCACAGAAAAGAGAGGGTCAAAATGACAATAGCAATCCCTAAAACAAACATTGCCCGACCGGAATAAAGTTCCGAGCTTTTCACAGAAAAACTCATGGCCCAGCCATTATTCTCTATTGCTTTCTGGCCACCGGAGTTCAATAGCTCCCCTGCTGGCATATATCTCATTTCAGTGCCACAATTATCACACAGATAGAATGTTGCACCTTTTACAGAACGCTCTTTTCCCGATTCCCCACAGGTTATACAAACCGGAACTGGTATATCACTTTTTGGCATTTTTATTGGTTTCTACTAAAATAATTCATTATCAAGTATTAAAGAGGACAGGGAAATCACACCGATGATTTCTCCACCTTTCTCCACCGGAGCTCTTCGAATCCCCGCATGAAAAAGCAAACGGGCAACATAGCGAATATCCATATCCGAGGGCACGGTGATAACAGGTTTTGTCATAATTTCATAAATATTTACTTCACCGGGAGAACGTCCGGCAACCAGAACCCCTTTTATAAAATCCTGAATAACCACGATTCCCCAGGCATCATCAGCGTCTCGTTTCTCGACAAGAAGACATCTGCACTGCTCAGCCCGCATTTTTGCTGCAGCTTCTTGAGCAGTCGCCATGCCATCGATAAATACCAATTTCTTCTCAAGCACATCTGCTGCCCGTATTACTGCTTTTTTATCAGACACTTTTATTGCCTCCAGTAAGAAAAACACATTAAATTGTTATCAGATAAAACTACTAAAAATAGCTTCCCTGCACTTCTTTTTTAAATCGTTCCATCTGACTTTCCAGGCCAACGACATGTTCCACGGGAAGGACAAAGGCGATTCCCGTTCCAGGCTCATGAAATTTTCCAGATTCCTTTATCGCTTCAAGAATTCCTTCTACACAATGCTCTTCCACAAGAAACATAATAATATCCGTTTGAGCTTCAAGCGACAGCCCAAAAAAACTTTTTGCCTCACGAATACCAGTGCCTCGCGCAGGAATAATTGTAGCCCCTGTTGCCCCCGCCGCTTTTGCCGCATCAACAATTGTATCTGTGATACCTGGCTTTACCGAGGACAAGATCAGTTTAAAGCGCATTATATGTCTCCATTATTGTTTTTACTACGTTTTGTTTTCCAATCCATAATCTGAGCGTATCCCATCACTGCAATAATCGGAAAAAGGCTTGCAAAAGCGATAAGACCAAAACCATCAAGTGCCGGATTCCGCCCGGGTACTGTGGCTGCCAGCCCCAGCCCAAGTGCTGCAACGAGCGGTACAGTCACTGTGGAAGTTGTAACACCACCCGAGTCATACGCCAGTGCGACAATACTTTTAGGGGCAAAGATGGTTTGTATAATAACGATGATATAGCCCACAAGGATATACAGATAGAGCGGGGTGCCACTCACTATTCGAAATGTGCCCAGACTTATCCCAAATGCAACACCAAATGCCACAGTAATTCGCAGCCCCCAGGTAGAGATTGTTCCGGCTGATACTTCATTTGCCTTATAGGCGACAGCAATAAGAGAGGGTTCTGCAATCGTTGTGGCAAAACCGATCATGGCCGCAAACAGATACACCCAGCCGTAAGCCGTCCAGTCAACAGTGGTAATAATTTCATTAGTACCATAAATAAAGGCAGGATCAGACAGTTGAGCTGCCATTATTTTCCCCAATGGAAACAAGGCTTTTTCCAACCCGGCAAGAAAGAGAGCAAGACCAAGAACAACATAGACACCACCAATAATGAGACGGCGCAGATGGGGGATCTTCTGGCGCAGGACAAAGAGCTGAAACCCGGTTATAAGAAGTATAATGGGAATCACATCCCTGCAGGTAGCAAGAAATATTCCGCTGAAGTCTTTTAAAAATTCCACAGAGTCTGCCAACCTTTATTTGAAAATAAGAAGTCCATATCCCATCACAAATATCATGGGAAGAAGAGAAGCAAAGGCAATCAGTCCAAATCCATCGGTTAAAGGACTTCGTCCTCGAATTGTTGAAGCAAGCCCCACTCCTAAAGCGGCTACAAGCGGCACCGTGATGGTTGAAGTCGTTACCCCCCCCGCATCATACGCAATACCTATAATCTCTTTTGGGGCAATCACGGTCATCAGCATAACAAGAACATACCCGCCAATAATAAGATAATGAATGGGCCATCCCCGAAGGATCCGCATGACTCCAATCAAAATGGCAAGGCCCACGGAAAAAGCAACGGACATACGAAGTCCAAATGCATATTGTTTAAGAGATTCGGGACTTGGGTCAATAAGCCCTCCCCGCCCGGCAATATCGGCAGCTTTTGCTGCTACGGCAATAAGAGCAGGCTCTGCGACGGTGGTTGAAAAACCAAGGGAAAAGGCAAACAGAAGAAGCCAGAACAGGCTTCCTTTTCTGGCAAGTGCCTGGGCCATGGCCTCGCCTATGGGAAACAGGCCCATCTCCAGTCCCTCGATAAAAAGACTGAGTCCCAGCACAATCAAAAGAGTCCCAAAGAGAACTTCCCCCAACTGCGGCAGAGGTTGTCGTATCACCACAATCTGAAAAAAAGCGATAACCAGGACGATGGGCAGCAGATCAGTTGCTGAATTCTTTAATTTTTGGAGAATAGCTTTTATAATCATAGACGTTGCCAGGGACGGTCCAACCTTCCCTTTGCTGGGTCAGGCACATATCATCATTCAACAGGTAAGGAGGAAACCATCAGTCTGATTTCAACACTCTTTTTTTCATAATCACTTATCGTCAGTGTCCCATGTATCTTCTTAACTGCAGCCTGTACTGCATCGCTCAAGAATTCGCCACAATCTTTCAAGGATTCTCTGGGAGAAAAACGAAACGCTATAATCGTATTTTGATCTTCCTGTTCTGTTACTATGGTGAGGATTTGGCCACTTTCCATGCATTCCAAACACGTGGAGTACACTCTGTAAAAGATATGCTGAAGCAACGATGGGTCATTATACACTGCAGAAAGCATTTCTTGAAGCTCAAAAATAACCCCAATCTGTTTCAACCGTGAAAAGCGCTCCAAAAAAGTATACTCCTCTTCAATCAAATCATTGACCACAAAAGAAGACTTCGGGAAATCCGGTCTATGAGCCAGTCCACTGAGATGGTGCATCATATTCGCTGACAGCACTACTCTTCGCTCAATAGCTGCAATTGATTTTTGCAGCCGTTCAACCATTTTGGTGTCTTCACTCATTGCCCCCATTTCGAGGATATCCCCCATCAGGCCATTAGACTCCCGTATAATGCCAAGATGATTTTTCATATCATGAGCAAAACCTGCCATCAGCTGGCCAAAGGACTCAATCTGTTCCTGCCGAATACTGTTTTCCATATTTGCATCCATAAGAGACCTATGCCTTGCTGCGTTTTTCGTCAGCCATTTTCATTTTATCTACAAGTTCTACCAGGTCAACGGGTTTCATAATATAGTCAAAAGCACCTTTGTCCCTTGCCTCCACTCCCGATCCGGCAGAGCCATGACCGGTAAGCATAATGACCTCGATAGTTGGATCATGCTCCTTTATTTTTGCCAAAACATCCAGGCCACTCATATCGGGCATTTTCAAATCAAGAATAACTATTCCGGGATTCATCTTTACAAGACTCACCAAGCCCTCGGTTCCGCTATGCACATCAATTGCAGCAACTCCCCGAAGCTTCAATCGTTGACACAGGGTGGAAGCAAATTCAATTTCATCATCAATTATCAACACTTTTGAGTCTATCATCTAGTCACCCTGAATTTTGGAGTTGAAACGCTCTGATTCACTATGTTTTACCGGCAGAGCAATTCTAAAAATAGTTCCCTTGCCAGGCTTTGATTTCACTTTAATGCTGCCACCAAGCTTTTTCACCAGGCCGTAGGTAATCGACAGGCCAAGACCTGTTCCCTTGCCAGTCTCTTTTGTTGTGAAAAATGGCTCAAAGATATGTGCTAAAACATCTTTAGGCATACCGGGACCATCATCCACAATAGTTACCTGGAGTGTCTCTTCATTTATCTGCTTACTCGACAGGAGGATGGTGCCACCATTTCCAATGGCATCAATTGCATTATTAATAATATTAAGAAAAACCTGTTGCAATGGACCACGGGTACTCCATATTTTCCGTACGTCATTACACAGATTAAACTCGATCTTTATCTGATTATAGGTGGCCTCTTTTGCCAGAAACTCTACAACTTCACGGAGTATTTCATTAACATCGATCTCCTCTGTAACCACATCGGTCTGACGGGCAAAACCAAGAAGACGATGGGTAATGGTTTTACAGCGCTCCACACTGCCCTGAATACCGCCAACGGCTTCTTCCATAATATCTTTATTGGAAAAATCTTCTGAAAATTCCATAAGATCCTGTACCAGCCCTGCTTTTTGATTAATAATGGCCAGCGGGTTATTAATCTCATGGGCAACTCCTGCAGCAAACCTGCCGATGGATGCAAGTTTATTACTATGTTCGGCCTCACTGTATAGTTGCTGCCGTGCCTTATCGGATTCACGAATATGAGTGGTAAGTGCATGGCTGATTTCCACAATTACAAACACAGCCACAATAGTGCAGGTAAGAAAAATAGTTATCAATCTGATCTTAAAGAGCATCCATGAATTAGCATATAAATACTGCTCCTTCACAAGCACCAGTTTCCACGGTGTATCCAGTAGGTCAGCAACGGCATGATTGATCCGTTGCCCCTCAAATTTTCTCTGAAAAACAACAATGCCTGGAGAGTCAACAAGTATCTTATCATTGTCTGACACATGAAGGCTGGAATCAGGATCCACCGGTGTATACTTATCATGTAAGACACACCCTCCTCCAAGCACGCCATACTTCTCAGGCTTTGTCTGGGCAACTTGCATGGCGTCGACCAGAAACAGATCATCTGCATACCCGGAATTTATGGTATCAATAAACTCCTGCAGGGTGCTTGCATTGATGGTAGCCCGCAGCACACACTTTGCCTGCCCTTCAGTTGTATTTCGACTCACGGCAATAACAAAATGCGGAATATCTCGAAATCCTGAGAAAACGTGACTAATGGAGACCCCACGTTGCAAAACTTCCTGGTACCAGAGCTGATTAGTGTAATTATGACTTCTTAGCTCATAGGGCCCTGCATAGGCCTTCTGCTTAGCATTGGAATCAATTACCTGAATATCAACAAAGCCCGGATATTCCTTTTGTAAGCGAACCAAAATGTCTTCCAGATCTTCCGAATTTAATAGCTTTTTGTAGCAATCACTGCTGCCTATAAATTTTACTACGGATTTCAGCTCTCCAACAAAGGCCTCTATGGTACTCTGGGCCTCCTCCAGGTTCAGCACTAACTGATCCAGCTCCTCATCTTTAAGAAGTTGGTGATACTGGCTATGCGAAAGTACTGAAATAATTATTAATGGAACGAGAACAAGCACGGTCAGAAGGACACAGAGCCCCCTTGTAAACCTCCTGTACCCTATATCACGAACTTTCGGACTCTCAATATCATCCGAAGGAAAGGGCAAAATCTTAGTCAACCATCCCGATTGCCGACTCATGAAGCGACCTCCTTCGATGTTACTCCAGGCAATATACTGCCAGGCTTCAATCCATTATCCACAGCCAACTGCATCACATCCAGATAGGGCCCGATAACCGCATCAATAACCGCAATCTTTTTCCAGGCCAAGAACTGGTAATGTTCTTCTTCAATGCCACCACAGACAACAACGGCAACTTTTTCTTTTAAGGCAAGATCACAAAGTATCTCAGCAGAGACATCGGCAAGCAGCAGAGACCTGGGTTCTTCCATCAACTGCTGATCATAATAGGTTGCAATAAGGACTTCAGAACTCAAATCAAATCGAGGGGCAACAAAATCGCCACGGATTGTAATCATCATTTTCATATTTTTTCAGTTCCCCTACGCCATTTCATATTTTTTGAGCTTTCGCCAGAGCGTCGTTCTTCCCCAACCAAGAATTTCTGCAGCTTTTGATCGGTTTCCACTGCTCTGCCGCAGAGCATCAAGTATCATTTCTTTTTCCATCTCAGCCCAGCCTCCAATAGCTGGTCTCACACTATGACTAACCGCTGGTGGAACAATTGCAGATTCTGCCACTGAAGAATTTGGTGGTACAGATGTGTTCGGAAGCTCTTCCGTTCGAAAGAGATAGAGAGGTAAATCGTTTATCTCCACCGCCGTCCCCTGACATATATTGGCCGAGTATTCTGCAATATTTCTGAGTTCACGAACATTTCCAGGATAGGAATATTGATTGAGAAAATCGATTGCCTCAAGGCTAAAATCCGTTACTTCCCTGCCAAGCTTAGCACTGAAGTCTCGTAAAAAATGATCCAACAGCAGGCGAATATCCCCATCACGTTCACGAAGAGGCGGTGTGTGCAGATGCAGCACATTCAGGCGGTAAAAAAGATCTTCCCTGAAACGTCCCTGCTGAACTTCTTCCCGAAGTAACCTGTGGGTTGCTGCAATAACACGAACATCAACTTTTACTTTTTTGCTCCCTCCCACGGGAAAGAATTCCTGGTCATCGAGTACGGAAAGAAGTTTTACCTGCAGTGGAAGGGATAAATCACCTATCTCAGTTAAAAATATTGTTCCTTTATGGGCAAGACGAAACATACCGACTGTTTCAGTAACAGCCCCTGTAAATGCCCCCTTTACATGACCAAAAAGTTCCGACTCAAGAAGAGCTTCGGGAAGAGCACCACAGTTGACCTTAATAAAAGGCTGACGAGCGCGTTGCGATGACTTATGTAATGCTTCAGCAATCAGATCTTTACCGGTTCCAGTCTCTCCGGTAATCAGAACTGAAGCATCGGTACGGGCAAGAACAGACATCAGTTCAAAAACTTTTTCTATCTGTGGACTGTGTCCGATGATTTCGGTTCGGATAGATTGTTCCTGATGACTGAGTTTTTCAACCTTTATCACCGAACTGTCTTCTAAAACAATAAGCACTCCAGAGGGTTGCCCCTTTCCGTCATGGAGACGAGTGAGTGTGAAATGAATGGGAATTTTCTTTCGGCGACGATTAATAATATTTCCATCTACGGAAATAGATTCACCGTTTTTCAATACTTTTTTACATATCTGCCCATTGGAACCAAGATTTGTGCGGAGGATAAACTCGCCAAATACTCCTTTAACCTCATCGGTTATATACCCGGTCATGGCTTCAAGAAAACGATTCATCCGCAAGATACAAAGATCGGTATCAAGAATGGCAACACCATGCGGGATACCATCTAATAACTCGCTCACTACGGATACATTCTGGAGTGCTGACTCTATATTCATTTTCTCACACGTGGTGTAGATATTTATTTTAAAATATTCTAACTCTGTTCCAATGTGAAACAATGGTACCGTTTTTTATAATTCAAGTATACCGTTTTCTCCCCCGAGGGACTGCCCGGTCACGGGGAGGAGTTCTGGTGACCGGGCAGGAGGAGAAGTTGTTTACCTCTAAAGCTTACCTCAAAAGAAACGACCGTTAACAAGGAAATGCGTTGCAATACTTGCAAAATACCCAAGGGATATAACCGGCATCCATTTCAGGTGGCCGCCAAAAGTGTACATTCCCCGGGACTGTCCCATAAGAGCAACACCTGCAGCTGAGCCGATAGAAAGCATACTACCACCAACCCCGGCTGTAAGCGTTACCAGTAACCACTGTCCCATGGACATATCCGGTTGCATGGAAAGAACTGCAAACATCACAGGTATATTATCAACAATAGCAGAAAGAAAACCAACCAGAATATTAGCAGATGTTGGTCCCCAACTGACATACATCAGCTCGGAAGCCATGCCCAGATAGCCGATAAAACCAAGACCACCGACACAGAGAATCACACCATAGAAGAACATCAATGTGTCCCACTCGGCTCTTGCTATATTTCTAAACACATCAAAGGCCACCGTATCACCAAGTCGTTCCTCTGCTTTTTCAGGATCATAGTCAGGATGATTTTTGCCATGTTTATGGGTTTTCTTCAAATAGAAGCCATAGAGTTTCAAATAGGCAAGTCCTGTCATCATTCCCATCATAGGTGGTAAATGAAGGAAATTATGAAAACTAACAGCGGTACAAATTGTCAGAAGAAACAGACCGATAACTACATACGCACCACGTTTTAGGTGAACATTGATTTCGCAGGAAGCAGGGTTGCTCTTTTGGACAGCAAAACTCATAATCACAGCGGGCACCACCCAGTTCACTACAGATGGAAGAAAGAGGTTGAAAAAGGTTCCAAAGCTTACGATTCCTTTCTGCCAGACCATTAACGTGGTAATATCACCAAATGGGCTAAAAGCACCACCGGCATTTGCGGCAACAACAATATTAATACAGGCAAGGCTGACAAATTTCACATCATCCTTGCCTATGGCCATGACCACAGCACACATAAGCAGGGCAGTTGTCAGGTTGTCGGCCACTGGCGAAATAAAAAAGGCAAGTACACCTGTAAGCCAGAAAATCTGGCGAAGGGAAAAGCCGGCACAGACCAGCCTGACTCGCAGGCTTTCAAAAACATTCCGTTCCTCCATGGCATTGATATAAGTCATGGCCACCAGAAGAAAGAGGAACAGTTCGGCATATTCAAGGATATTATGTCGTACTGCTATTTCGGCGGCATGGGTAAAGCCATGACTGGCATAGACCCATCCAATAATGCCCCATATGATACCTGCAGCCAGCAGAACTGGCTTTGACTTACGCATATGGGTATATTCTTCTGCCATAACAAAGCCATAGGCCACAACAAAAATAATTAGTGAGGCATAGCCAGCCCAGTTGCTTGTAAGATCCAGACGATTTCCTTCAGTCCCGCCCATGGCCATGGCCATTCCCGGCAATCCTAGCAGCACAAATAGTAGTAACAACAACCTGTAAGATGATTTCAACAAAACGCGCCCTCCCCCTTCATACATTTTAAATGAATACCGATCGACCTGAGTTGTGGTAACACCAAAGATCCACCATGTTTATTATCCTTGGCGCTGCACACCTTCTGAACTTGATATGCAGCATCAAGAATAACTTCTCAAAAAAAAGTGACATGCGGGTTGCCACACACACCCCGCATGTCACGTCAGAAAAGACTCTAGCACGACACCTTTCCTGATACAACCCCTCGAGAAACTGAAATCCAAACTGCCACACACAGTTTGCAAACCACTCTTGAGAGACCTCGATGTTACATTACTCTTGGAACATAGACTTCCATTCCCATAAGCGGCCAGATAACCGAAACAGCCAGCCAGGTTACCAACATAAGAATTACACTCGCCGGAAGCCCCCAGAGGAAGAATTCGGCAGTGGTAAACTGCTTGGAGTTATAGGCAATAGCATTTGGTGCAGCACCAACCAGCAACAGAAAAGGCATACCGGCAACAACAAGTGCGGAGAAAAGAATAACCTCACCACCAACACCAAGATAAGGAGCTATAACCAGGGCCACTGGCAAAGAGATCGCAATGGCAGCAACGTTCATAATAAAGTTGGTCATCATCATTACAAAGAAGGCCATGCCAAGGATAAAGACGATTGGAGGTGAGCTCTGAAAAAGAACCAACCAGTTAACGGCCATCCACTTAGCGGCTCCCGTTTCCCAGAGACAGAAACCAATAGACATGGCGCCTGCAAAGAGAAGAATAATATTCCATGGGATTTCTTCGAGATCATCAACATCAAGAATGTTAAAGAGGAAAAAGCCAATCGTGGAACAGAGCAAGATGCCAGTTTTATGAAGGCCTGCCAGGGCAGGGATGAAATTTTTGAGGGCAATAACAATAATGGTAATTGCAACGATGGAAGCTGTAATTACTTCCTTTCTGCTCCAGCTGCCAAGTTCTGTATACATTCTACTGGCTTTTTCTTTCAAACCAGGGATTCGTGCCCGTTCAGGTTTGAAGAAGAGCATAAAAAATCCCCACAGAGCAAAGACCATAATCCAGCCAATGGGAAACATATACCAGGTAAGCTCAAAGAAACTGATATCAATATCCATGATATCTTTATAAAAACCAAGAGCAACAGCACCACGTGCTGCACCAAGCAAGGTCACGATACTACCGGCACCCGCAACATAGGCCATTCCAATAAAAAGCCCCTTACCAAATTTGGTTGGTTCATCTTCGTCGGAATAGAGAGCATGAATTGCCATAAGCAGTGGAAACATGGTTGCAGCAACTGCGGTATGGGCCATAACGTGGGTAAGAGCTGCTGTCATAACAAAGCAACCCATATAAATCATACTGGTTTTTTCACCAACAATTGAAAGCATCTTGTAGGCTATGCGTTTGGTCAAGCCGGTTTTAGTAAAAACCATACCAATAACGATAGAACCAAAGATAAAAAGAACTGAAGGATCCATGAAATCCTTAAAGGCAACTTTTGGATCACGGATCATAAAAAGTGCCTGAAGGACACCAATTGTTAAACTTGTAACGCCAATGGGAACAACTTCAAAAACCCACCAGGTGGCAGCCAGCAGGAATACACCAATGGCACCTTTTGCCTGCTGATTGAGAACAAAATGTTCTCCCATAGGATCGATGGCATCAGGCCACGGGGGACAGTAGTAAACAAAACAAAACAGCCCTATGCCCAGAAACATGAACATAAGCCGTTTCACATTGAACGGTTCTTTGGCCTCAGGAAGGCTCATAGCTTGAGACTCTGCTGCAGTCATTAATATATCCTCTTTTTAAAATAAAATTTATACGGCGCAATAGGTTGTGCACATCGCATTAAAGATTTCCTCAAGACGCAGTATGCCGATAATTGCTCCATTTTCGGTTACCGGAACGTTGAAATCATTTCGATGTGACATCATGACCAGGGCTTTCAAAATATGGGTATCAGCTGGAAGTGAAAATTCTATCGCCTGCAGCAATGGTTTGATTGATTTTTGCTGATTTTTCCCACATTCTGCAAATGTTGATTCTTCGTAAAGAAAGGCGAGATTCGGATACTCTGCCTCTTTCCCTTCAAATTTCCCTACCTTGGTTGCATCCACTAGATGCGGCACCAGTCCATGCATAATGTCCAGCAACGAAAGCTTTCCCACCAGTTGATTCTTGTCATTAACAACCAATAGACCAGCGTAACGCAGACGGTCATCCTGCCCTGCCCGAAAAGACATAAACGCCTGTATTGCCTCCTGCAGCGTCTGATTTTCACTCAGATGCGGGTAGCGGTCCAAGGGGATTATGATATCCCTTATAACCGAAGTTTCTTTGTTCACAGTCTTCTCCTCCTTTCCAATATTTTTTCTGACGAACTTGTAGGTAACTCGTGGCCTCAAACAGTGGACGCACCCAACCTGTATGGATTGATTCAGCAAATCCACAGTGACATTTCAGGTAGTTAGGGGAAGAGTGCTTCTCTTACAGAGGCTTTTTTTTACCAGCTCTTACTTATTAAAATATTTTTCATTTCAGCTGCACTCTTTTGTTCGAGTGCCCGCATCCGTTCTCTTTTGGCAGCCCATATTTTTTCCATCAAGACATTGAGATCAACCGGTTTTTCAAGAAAATCACTGGCTCCGTGTTTCATGGCTTCAATACCACTCTTTACAGTAGCCTGTCCGGTGAGCATAATTACCTCGATATCAGGCCGTTCCGCCTTTAACTGTTTCAGCGTTTCAATACCATCAATTCCCGGCATTGCCAGATCAACAATAGCGACATCGAAACTCTGGTCACTCACTAGTTGCACGGCCTTTTCACCACTTACTACTGTCACAACCTTAAGTCCTCTGGTTTCAAGCCTCTGAGACATAAGATCAATAAACTCTTCCTCGTCATCTACAAGCAAAACCTTTGCTGCCAATAAACCATCCATACCGTTCTCCCTCTTGATTGGTTTAATAAAATACTATTTATATTTGAGCCATTTTTGCCGATGCAACTTTAGCATGGGCCTCATCGATTATTTGTGTAAGCTGTGAGATATCAACGGGCTTATGCAAATAGGCATACGCACCAAGATCCATACACGTTGTTCTGTCTTCCTCGGAACCATGGCCGGTAAGAATAATAATTTCGATATCAGGATTTGTTTCCTTGGTCCTGCGAAGAACATCCACACCACCAATCCCAGGCATTTTCAGATCAAGTACCATCACATCCGGAAGTTCGTTAATCAGGAGCTCAAGAGCCTGCTCACCGTCAAAAACTGGATAGGATCCATAATTACGGGTATTTAATCGCTCGGAAAGTGTCTGTACAAATTCCTGTTCATCATCAACCAGTAATACTTTTGGAGGAAGTGTGAACTCCTGGCTGCGATAGACAGACACATGATATTCTTTTCCGGCAAGAACCTTTACAGCATGAACACCGTCCACACCTTCGGCTATTTCAGTATGGGTGTTGGCAAGTTTTGGGAAATTCGAGACACTTTTATTTATAAGAAGGGTCACTTCGCCGCAAAAACATTTCACTTCTGTAGTATAGCCTTTTTCAACCAGTGCTAATTCAACCTGAGCACCAAGAGCCATATCTTCAACAGCCTGGCGGGATGTATCCTGCTCAAGAACTGCAGGTTTATGATAATTTTCAAGGATCAGCTTCACAGCCGACTCTGGAAGATTCTCACCCATGGGAACCACAATGTCATACAGAGAATGATCGGTCATCTCTTTTTCATACAGATAGTCCACCCACCCCGTTGCGCTGGTATCATTCTTTTTAATCACTTTTAGGGCACTTTTTTCATTAAGCCCTTCACCCATTGCCCGCTGAATCCGGTTGCTCATTTTATCAAACAGACCAACACGCAGCGCATGGGTCACCGCAGGAGGAACAAGGAGTGCGACATTCCCGGAATAGATCATTCCAGAGGTCTTTAAATGTTCAGCCATAACAATCTTGAGATATGCTGTTATTTTCTCTCGTTCAAGAGTAAATGTATTAAAGACAGAAGGTGGCCCGTAAAGTACCCGCTCCACCTTATCTTCACCCACACTATACTTTTGAGAGACTTCACTTATAATGTGACTATCCTGAATAACACGAAAATCAGTTGCTGCTGCAAGTTGCTCTCTGACCTTCTTTTCTTCAATGAAAATAGTATTAAACAATGCGATCGAGGACATTTTCGGCTCCCTTTATTTTTAATGGATTGTTTGGTGGAGTCGTGCTCCGTTTCAATTCATCCGTACCTTTTACAAAGCACAAAACGTGCCACATCCGAACAATACAAATTTATCATGTATTTCAAGATAGTTAACGGCAAAAAAAACAATTAGTGACGAACCGCATACCGCACCATTACGAAACACGGTGAAACGCGTACCGCCCAATACATTCCATATTGTTTCACCAAGGAACGGGCCCAATGAAACACATCCCGGAAGAACTGGAATAGATATTTGCCAAACATGAAAACAGTGACTATTTCTTGAATCATGTCATTATTTCACAACTCAGATCCAGATGATCAGAAACAGTCCCCAGGGGTGAGTTCCGATCCGGAAGATAAAACAACAGTCTTCGCCACGGACGATGAGCAAGAAGCCCTCGCCTGCTCGCTGGTCCTTTCCTCCGTTGGAATAAGCCATCATTATTCCGAGACACAGTACGGTCTTGCCCTCAGCGTAGCTAATGGCAATGCTGCAGAAGCAGATCGTCAACTGAGGGCCTATTTACATGAAAACGAAAACTGGCCCAAAAAACCAGTCGCCACACATGACGATTTCACCCCACTACTGCAGCCACCAACACTGCTGCTTATTGGAAGCCTTGCTCTACTGTATACAATAACCGGACCCTGGTCCGAACATTCCATCTGGTTTTCCAATGGAGCAGGGGATGCCAATGCTATTTTAGACAATCACCAATATCACAGACTCCTCACAGCACTCACCCTTCATGCAGATCCAGTTCACCTTCTTGGAAACTGCCTGTTTGGAGGGTTTCTCTTTCACTTTTTCTGCAAACTAACTGGCAATGGACTAGGCCTGTTTTCCATGCTGCTTACAGCGACTCTTGCAAACTATATAAATGTTGCACTCCATGAAACGGACCACCTCTTTGTTGGGTTTTCCACCGCTGTTTTTGCAATTATTGGAATGCTTGCCATGATTAGTCGTGGACACCGAAGCGACAAACGATACCTGCAGATACTTCCTTTTATGGCAGGAGCAGCACTTCTTGCCATGATTGGCAGCTCTGGAGAAAGAACGGACCTTGGTGCACACTTCTTTGGACTGTGCTGCGGCCTGGCATTTGGCTGGGTCCTCAGTACTCATCAGGTTTTAAAAATTCGTTCCTCAACGCCGCTGCAAGCTACGCTTTTCATCCTTTCCCTTGCGGCGATAGTTATTGCCTGGAAGCGTGCGTTTATTTGATACACAGCCAATGAAAGACGAAAAAAATAATTAGTTGAAATAAAACATTGCACTCACCTAAAGAATCCTTACTTTAGTAGAGATTAATTCTCTACCAACTGAAAACCCACCTGAAATTAGGAGAACAATTCATGCCCAATCAGGACCAACAGCCACCATGGGGAAAAAAGAAAAAACCCCAGACACCTGAAGAAATGGTGGCCCAGCTCATCAAAAAACTTCAGGATTACTTTTCCGGTTCCCCAAAGAAAGCTCCCGGAGAAGGACCCCCCACAAAGAGTGCCCCGCCGTCCCCATTTGCTTCAATTGGGAAACTGCTTGCCATTGTTTTAATAGTAATGGTACTTCAAGGGGTCTATTCATCTTTTTACAAAATCAACCCTGCTGAAGTAGGTGTGGTTTTGCGCCTTGGTAAGTACATTCGAACCGATCAATCGGGACTGCATTTCAAAATTCCATACATTGACACCCTGCATAAGGTAGATGTGGAAGAAATCCGTAAGGAAGAATTTGGCTTTCGCAGCCGAACCCCCGGACAAAAAACAAGTTTTGAACGCCGCGGCTATGACATGGAGTCACTGATGTTGACTGCAGACAAAAATGTTATCAATGTCGCCTGGATTGTTCAATACAGGGTTAGTGAACCACAGGCATATCTCTTCCATATTAAAAATGTTCGTCAGGCTGTACGTGATATTTCGGAAAGTGTGACGCGAAGAATTGTCGGTAATATGGATTTTGACTACGTTCTTTCTAATCGTGATCTGCTTGCAGCAGACGTAAAACGTGAACTCCAAAAGGAACTGCAGGGCCTTCAAGCCGGTATCAGTATCGGTACTGTACAGTTCCAGGACATCAATCCCCCGGATCAGGTCAAACCCGCCTTCAACGAAGTAAACGAAGCTGACCAGGATATGAAGCGACTCGTCAACGAAGCCGAAGAAATCTATAACCAGAAAATCCCCCGTGCCCGTGGTAACGCTCTGCAAATTGTTGAAGAGGCCCATGGATACGCGGTTGCTAGAATCAACGACTCCAAAGGTGAATCACAGCGTTTTCTCTCTATTTTAACTGAATACAAAAACGCCCCGGAGGTTACAAAAAAACGAATGTATCTCGAGACCATGCAGGAAGTCCTTCCCACCGTGGAATCAGTTTACGTTATGGATGGTAATCAGCAGACCCCACTTCCCCTTTTAAATCTCAGCAGGGGAGGCAGCTCAGCTGTTTCTATCCCGCCAGCTAAACAGTGAGGAACCAGTTATGAAACAGATAGTTCAATTTTTTCTTATCGGCCTGGTACTGCTTAGCATAACCGTGGTCTATGATGGATTTTTTATTGTTGAAGAAGGCCAGCAGGCGATGATTACCCAGTTTGGTGCCCCGGTTGGGGAGCCCAAAACAGATGCTGGGTTTCACCTCAAACTGCCCTTTGTACAGGATGTGAATTATTTTGACAAAAAGGTTCAGATCTGGGATGGCGATCCCAACCAGATTCCGACCAATGACAAAACATACGTCTACCTTGATGTTACCGCAAGATGGCGAATCACCAACGCATTACAATATATGCAGGCGGTAAAAACAGAAGCACGGGCCCAGTCACTGCTTGATGATATTATTGATGGTACGGTTCGTGATATGGTAAACAAAAACGACCTTATCGAAATCATTCGCAGCTCAGACTGGACACTCGACGCAATGACTGATAAAAAAGACGTCCAGGGCGCACCCGAAGTTGGTCGAGATGGCATCAGCGACCAGATCCTTGAAGCTGCGGCCAAGGTAACACCCCAATACGGCATTGAACTGCTTGATGTAATGTTTAAGCGTGTAAACTATATCGAATCGGTTCGACTCAAGGTGTATGATCGAATGATCTCTGAACGAAAGCGGATTGCAGCCGAGAAGCGCTCAACCGGTGAAGGAAAGAAAGCCGAAATTCTGGGTAAAGTGGAACGGGAACTCAAAGTTATCCTGTCTCAAGCCAACAGAGAATCATCGGAAATCATGGGTAAGGCTGACGGTACTGCCACCAAAATCTATGGTGACATCTACAATCAGGATCCTGAATTCTTTTCTTTCTATAAAACACTACAGAGTTACTCAACTGTTATCGGGAAAAATACTTCCCTGATACTCTCAGCCGACTCTGACCTTTTTCACTATTTACAAAAAGTAGACCGTAAGTAGAGAACATCAGCAAAACCCACAGGAGGTTATTTAAAAATAACCTCCTGTGAGCCTGATTTCATAAAGGTTGGCCGCTGCTCTTTTGCATAGGCAATCCTGCCCTTCTTCTCAAGTTTTCCCTCAAACTCTGCAAGCTTCTTCTCATCATCCAGCTCCTCCACACCCAGCTGCTCAAAACGGCAATTACAATGATTCAACTGTCCGCCACACCAGGGACAGACCTCCACCGGACAGCCGAGAGTATGAAGAGAACTTGTTTTCACCCCGCAGGATGGGCAGACCTCCTCATCCATTCGTTCAAGGGAACGATATTCCCGGCATCCTTCCATGGAACTATTTACCTTTTTAAACCCTTTAGCATCCGGGTAATCAAAAAAGGAAAGAACATGCTTATCAAGCAGGCCATCCTTCCACTCACCAAGAAACAGCCCTCCTTCATCATTGGTCAGATAGAGATAATAATGATCCGTGGTGCCAAGAAGCAATAAAAAGACCTGCTCCTTTTCTTCCACCACTGAAATTTTCACAAGGGCTTCCTCAAGTGCATCGGGAAGGGTAGTGTAAAAATCTTTTATCACACCAAGTGCAAACGTATCTTCCTTATACTTTTCCAGTAAATCAAAAGCAGTTTTATGATCTTCAACCGGTACGGCATAGGGAACAAGTAATTCGATTTCATCCAGCAACTTTTTTAAACCATCCTTTACTTCCTGTGTGTCAAGCATCAGTTAATCTCCGTCCGACCAGATAAAACCCGTTGCTGCCAGAGGGCTGTTTCCGCTGCTATATCATCTGCCATACTAATAGCCGTAACCACTGCAACTCGTTGTGCTCCAACTTTAAGCAACTCATCAAGATGAGTAAGCTTTATTCCACCCATTACAGTAAAGGGCAGATTGCAATGGCGAGAAAAATTAGCTATTCCATTCGCTCCAAGAAAATGGTGCAGCCCTTCTTTGGTCCCTGTTTCAAAAAGGGGGCCAATATTATAGTAGGAAACTGCGGTTTCTCCTCGGCTCACTTCTTCTCCTAATTCCTGTGTCTGCTCCTCGGTGTTACAGGAGAAACCAATCAAAATATCAGGTGCCAGTTTTCGTATTTCAGCAGGCGGGAGATCCTTCTGCCCGACATGCATACCATCCACGTCAGCTAGAAGAGCAATATCAAGCCTGTCATTAAAAAAAAACAGAACGCCAGCCTCACGGGTCTTCTCTCTGAAATAGCGCGCCTTTGCAAGAAGCTCACGATCGGAGCTCTCTTTATCACGCAGCTGTACAATTTTCGCACCACCTGCAATCACCTGATCAAGCCATTCCCTGTCACTACGCCCGGCCGCTAACTTCTCACAACTAACCGGATACACACCAACCTCACCCATAAATTGAGCAAGTCGTTTTTCATACAACTCGCGGTTAACAACTCCCTGTATTGACTGAACCATAGATATATTTTCCCTTCTCCCGGAACATCCGTCCGGAAGAGACATTATGAACATTAGCCCAAAACTTGCTTTTATAACAAACATCTGTTACATTAGTGTCTCAGGAATAAATTTTCCGTCATAATCTGACGGACTTCCGTACTGCCAAAAAAACTTCAGCACCCCAAAACACCTTAGTTTTCGAAGTTGATGTTTCTCTTTATTCCTGCACTCCAACCTAGCAGAAGCGGCATAGAGTCGCCGGTCTGTAACACGCTCTTATGAGCACAGAAATATAGGTACACGATGTCAGAAAAACATGCAACATTGACCATAGACGGGAAAAACTACGAATTCCCAATCATTCACGGAACCGAAGGCGATAAAGCCATCGACATCAGTAAATTGCGTGGCAAAACCGGATATATTACCCTTGATTCCGGATACATGAACACTGGATCCTGCAACTCCGAGATAACCTTTCTGGATGGAGAAAAAGGAATCCTTAACTATCGCGGATACGAAATTGAGACACTTGCTGAAAACTGCTCTTTTGTTGAAGTTGCCTATCTCCTTCTTATGGGCGAACTGCCAACCCAGACACAACTGAACGACTTCCGGGCACTCCTCTCCCGCTATGCCTTAATTCATGAGGATATGATTCACTTCTTTGATCATTTCCCTCCAAATGCTCCACCAATGGCCATCCTTTCAACCATGGTCAATACGCTCCAGAATTATTATCCTGAAATGAAGGATGACAGCAACGAGGAGCTTCCGGAAATTGCAGCAAGACTGCTCTCTAAGATCAGGACCATTGCTGCATTTTCGTATAAGAAATCAGTTGGTCATCCGCTCGTTTACCCCCGTTACGACCTTTCCTATTGCGGCAACTTCCTCAATATGATGTTTGACAAACCGGTTAGACCTTATGTTGTTCACCCCGAGGTTGTTTCCACTCTTAACAAACTGCTTATCCTTCATGCGGACCATGAACAGAATTGTTCAACCTCAACGGTACGTCTCGTCGGCAGTGCCGGAGTAAATCTCTATACCTCTATCTCTGCCGGTATCAGTGCCCTGTGGGGACCATTACACGGCGGGGCAAATCAGGCTGTTATTGAAATGCTTGAAGCAATACACCGTGACAATAATGACTTTGCCAAGTATATCAAAAAAGCCAAGGATCCCAATGATCCATTTCGACTTACCGGATTTGGCCACCGGGTCTATAAAACATTTGACCCACGAGCCACAATCATCAAACGTGCCTGTGCCCAGACCCTGAAAGCATTGAACGTTGACGATCCGCTCCTTGATATTGCCATGGAACTTGAAGATATTGCAAGAAGTGACGACTACTTTATCAGCCGTAACCTCTACCCGAATGTGGACTTCTACTCTGGTATTATCTACCGAGCCATGGGGATTCCAACTGATATGTTTACTGTAATGTTTGCAATGGGAAGGCTTCCCGGCTGGATCTCCCATTGGAGAGAGATGATGATGGATACCCAAAACCGACGCATTGGAAGGCCGCGCCAGATATACGACGGTCCGAAAAGACGAGATTTTATTCCACTTCATGAACGCGCTTAAACAGCTCTTGAAAAAACGATAAAAAAGCCTGTGCCGAATCTCGGTACAGGCTTTTTTTATTGTTAATAACTTACCTACCTACTCGATATTTCTTGCAATTCTAAACCCAAAATCCGAATCGGTATACTCTTCAGAGTAATAGCCCCGGGCAGCCGACCGACAGGAGTAGGCCTGATTAATCCATGAACCACCACGTACCCCTCTTTTCCGCCCTTCTTTCGGCCCGGCAGGATCAAGCTCAGGACTTTTAGTATAATAGTCCTTATCAAAATAGTCCTGTATCCACTCCGTCACATTGCCATGCATATCGTAGAATCCCCACGCATTAGGGGATAACTCTCCAACGGGATGAGTTTGTGAAGCAGAATTTCCTTCAAACCATGCATATTTCGCAAGTTCGACCGTGTCACTGTTATTGCCATAGCAGTAACTCGTTTCGTTCCCCGCCCGGGCGGCATATTCCCATTCTGCTTCTGTTGGTAAGCGATAGGCATGACTTTTTTCCAGTGCATTCAGTTTCTGAATAAAAAGCTGTACGTCCTTCCATGATACTTCATCCACGGGACGCGTTGGCGAAATAAAATTACTTGGATTCACATCCCCCATAACTGCCAGCCACTGCTCCTGGGTAACTTCATATCTGGCCAGATAAAAGGAACGTGAAAGAGTGACCAGGTGGCGGGGGTGTTCTTTTGAGCTTCCATCTTCAATATCCTGCGCCCCCATAAAAAAGCTCCCTGCAGGAACAGAAACAAACTCCATACCGATGGTGTTCACATACCCCTTGGCAGCTGCGCAATCGTTTGAGGCAGACAGAAGAGTGACACATGCAACTATGATAAAAAAAGAGTACATCATCCCTTTGCCAAGCTCTTGCCAATCTCAAAATTGACCACAAGCGGTACATCCAGAACAAGTGCCTCTTCCATGGCAGTCTTAACCACTTTCCTGGTCGCATCCAGCTCACTCTCAGGAAGTTCAAAAACAAGTTCATCATGTATCTGCAGAAGCAGACGGGCTGTCAGATTTTCCTGTTGCAAAGCGGGACCAACTTTTATCATAGCAAGTTTAATAATATCAGCGGCTGTTCCCTGAATGGGAGTATTGATTGCTGTTCTCTCTGCAAATTCTCTACGTGTCTTATTTTTAATATTTATCTCGGGAAGCATTCGTCTTCGATTCAACAGGGTGGTGACATATTCATCAATCCGTGCCTGCTCAACAACGCTCCCCATAAACTCTTTCACACCTCCATAGAGGTTAAAATACTTATCAATAAACCTAGCCGCATCCTTACGACTGATATTCAACTGGTTGGAAAGACCAAAACTGGACATTCCGTAGACAATGCCAAAGTTAATGGATTTGGCGACACGGCGCATTTCAGACGTAAGAAGAAGCGGAGAAACAGCAAAGAGCTCTGAAGCTGTACGGGCATGAACATCATCGCCATTTCGAAAAGCCTGCAACAGAGCTGCATCCTGCGAATAGTGCGCAAGAACCCGGAGATCAATCTGCGAATAATCTGCCGAAAGAAAAACAAGATTTTCACCTGGAATAAAAGCGTGACGAATACGATTTCCCTCTTCTGTACGAATGGGAATATTCTGCATATTAGGATTACTCGATGATAACCTTCCCGTTGCTGTCACAGTCTGATTAAATGAAGTATGAACCCTGCCAGATTCCGGATCAATCAACTTTTTCAACTTCTTCACATAGGTTGACTGCAGTTTTGCCACAATACGATACCGCATAATCTTAGCAGGAATTTCATGCTTGGAAGCCAGTTTCTCAAGCACTTTCATATCGGTGGAATACCCGGTCTTCGTTTTCCGGCCATGCGGTAATTCCAGTTCCTCAAAAAGAAGAACTCCAAGCTGTTTAGGAGATTGAATATTAAAACTGTATCCTGCAAGAGTATGAATCTCCTCCTGTAAACTATCCAGTTCTTTTTTAAATTCCTGTTCGAGGGTTTCAAGAACTGTTTTTGAAACAGTAATTCCAGCGAGCTCCATATCGGCAAGAATTGGGATAAGCGGGGTTTCCACATCAAGAAACAGCTCAGACTGATTCAGTTCCTTTAAGATCGGCTGATAGTCTTGCCAGAGCAGCAAAGCACCATACACATCTTCACAGCTGTATTCACAGGCCTGATCGATTGCCACGTAAGCAAAGCAGTTTTCCCGTTTCGGATCTTCCACAACCTGATCAAAAGCAGTTACAGCAACGCCACGTTCAAGGCAAAGTTCATCAAGTTTTAGCGAACGCCTTCCCGGTTCCGCAAGATAGGCGGCAATCATGGAATCGTACAAAGGGCCTTTCATGGTAAGATTGCAGGATTTTTTTAAAACCGAATAGTCGTACTTAATATTATGACCAAGCTTTGGCAACTCAGCTGATTCAAGTAATGGCCTAAGAGCTTCAAGGACAACGGACTGTTCAAGCTGTCCCTCTACCAGACTGCCAGCCTCCGTACAGTGCCCCACGGGGATATACCAGGCAGAATCAAGATCGGTACAGAGTGAGATCCCAACAAGCGTGGCACGAGCCACATCGAGTGAAGTGGTCTCGGTATCAATTACCAGCAACGGTGCCTTTTTAAGAGTGGTTACAAGAGATTGTAAATCCTCATTCGTCTGCACCAGTTGAAAACCTTGCGTAGGAACAGGTTTCGCCTTCTTTTCAATTGTAACCATGCTGCCAAAGCCAAGGCGGGTATACAGATCTGTTAACTTTTCTTCATCGGGCTCAAGAGGCAGATATCCGGATAGCTCGGCCGGAACATCAACATCATACTTCAAGCGAATCAGATCCCTTGAAAGAAAGGCCATCTCCTTGTTGTCACCAAGACGTTCCTTGAGCTTGGATTTTTTCATATCATCCAGAGCTTCATAGACACCTTCCAGGGTCTCATGCTGATTAATAAGCTTCTCAGCAGTCTTAGGCCCAACGCCTGGTACTCCTGGAACATTATCGGAGCTATCGCCCATAAGTGAATAGCAGTCAAGAAGCTGCTCAGGTTTCACATGGTATTTCTCTTTAACAGCAGAGATATCCATCACCTTATCCTTCATTGGATCCCACATTACAACCACGTCATCAACCAGCTGCAACAGATCCTTATCACCGGAAACAACTACTACCTTTTGCCCCTGAGCACTAAGAACTTTAGCAGCAGTAGCTATTATATCATCCGCCTCAACTCCCTGGGTCTCAAAACAGGGAATATTCATAGCACGCACCAACTCCTTGATATACGGAATCTGGACCGCAAGATCATCGGGCATTGGTGGACGGTTCGCCTTGTACTCCGGATACATCTCGTGACGAAAAACCTTTCCTCTCATATCAAAGGCAACTGCCAGATATTTTGGTTGTTTTTCTTTGAGAAGACGTTTTAGGATATTTAAAAAACCAAAAACGGCATGGGTAGGCATACCATCTTCGTTACTTAAGGGAGCTACAGCATGGTAGGCCCGGTAAATATAGGCACTGCCATCAATCAGATATACTTCGTCAGTCACAGAATTTCCTCAGGAGGGGGCAAAAAGGGGGGATACAATAAATGCAAAAGGCTGAACAATTTTTCTATATTCTTCAGCCTTTTGCCGTGTCTTAAATCGCCAGCATTTGTTCTAAAGATCTGGCAGCAAGTTTAGCAGTTTCAGGATCAACAGATATCTGGTTCTTTACCTTACCGGCGGCAAGATTATCAAGTAACCACAGTAGATTAACCGGCTGGTTGCAGTCCATGGTGGTACATTGGCAAGAGGTGGGAGCCAGGAGGTGGATTTCCTTATCCGGGTGATTACGTTTCAAACGATCAACCAGATTGATCTCCGTGGCAATAGCCCATTTACTGCCTGCAGGTGAATTATTCACAGCAGCAATAATGGTCTCGGTGGAGCCGTACTGGTCAGCAATACTCACAACATCACGGGGACATTCAGGATGGGCAATAATTTGAATGTCCGGTTCTTTCAGTTTCCACTGGCGAACATGATCGGGAAGAAAACGCATGTGCACCTCGCAATATCCATCCCAGAGAAGAATTTTTGCCCGTTGCAAATCACTCAGTGAATTGCCGCCAAGAATTTCTCCACGGCGCCAGAGCAGAACATCTTCATCCGGAACTCCAAGTGCTGCGGCAGAGTTGCGGCCAAGATGTTCATCGGGAAAGAAAAAGACTTTTTCACCCTTCTCAAGAGCCCACTTCAATACCTTTTCACCATTAGACGAGGTGCAGACGGAGCCGTCACGTTCACCAACAAAAGCTTTTATTGCAGCAGATGAGTTCACATAGGTAACGGGTACTATTTCCTTCTCATCAGCGATCACTCCAACGCTTAGCAACTCTTTATAGGCCTGGCTGACTGCTCCAACCGTTGCCATGTCTGCCATGGGACAACCCGCATGCAGATGGGGTAACAAAATTTTCTGGTTTTCATGGGCCAGAATATCAGCCGATTCGGCCATAAAATGGACACCACAGAAAATCAGAAACTCCTTGTCACTTATCGCCGCTGCATCTTTAGCAAGTTTCAGAGAGTCTCCTGTTAGATCTGCAAATTGAAACAGATCCTGCTGCTGATAGTGATGACAGAGTATTAGTAAATTATCAGCAAGCTCCTGCTTACGTTTACCAATTCGGTCAAGTATTTCATTTCGCTCAAGACTGTAATATTCAGCCCCGATATCCTGTTGCTGTAGAAGCATCAGCCAACTCCTTATAAATAGTATGTGACCATTTTAGATTGAATGTTAATGGGTATTTCACCTGAAACTCACAGGGATTATATTTTTACCATTGCGCCATTGATATGGCAAGCCCGGGTAAAAAAAAGAAAGGCCCCGCACTGAATGATCAGTACGGGGCCTGCAAAACAAAGTTTAAAGAGTTTAATTAATTATTCATTCGAACCCATGATGCCTGAGGTCCTTTATCACCTAAGCTTTCACCATACATAACCGAATCACCCTCTGTGAGCGAATCAATGGCAATATCCTTCAGGGCATTTTCATGAAAATAGATTTCCCGAGCATCCTGACTTACAATAAATCCATAGGATTCAAAGGGGGACACTTTACGAATCACACCATACTGAGCCCCATCTTCAACTGAGCCGTCGGCATTCTTCTGGGATTGTCGTTTCTTACGTTGAATCTCCTTCATTTGTAAAGTAAGTACGTCAAATGCTTCCACTAGCAGGGGCCCAACATTCTCCCCTTTTCTACTGACAACGACGGTATCGCTGGGAACAGATGCCACAAGTTTCAACTCATAGCCCCCCTCTTTATGATGTGCCGTTGCCTCGATGGAGACACGGAGATGGAGAACGAAATTTGCAAAGTGTTGAACCAGCTTTTCTTTTTCTTCATCAATCTTTTTCTGCCAGCCTTTTCGCAACTCAACATTCCGGGTTTCAACCTTTAGATCCATACGGTTCCTCCAATTAGTGCCTCACTCTGTAAAATCCACAGTACAACAGGAACAATGAGATCGACACAAACTCTATGATAGCCGAGTAACACTAGCCACCACCACCAAACGTATCCACAGACACGCTCCCTGGTACGATATAAATCCAGCCGTACAGGAGCATCCCTTAAAGTCCAATCAGGTATTCCCCGCCAGTCGATTTAATCGTACCTTCTCTTTTATTATATGTTTTCTAGTCAGATAATCAAGATAGGTTATGATTTTTTCAACAGAATAAAGAATATCATTTTTCTTTTCTGTGACCATTCTACCTGTTATATAGAGGTATACAGGTGTCAAATGATAACTCTTCAGAATAAGAAATAATATACGGCAGTCGCTATGACAACAGAACAAACCGGAGTAATTCTCCTCAATATGGGCGGCCCGGAAAAATTGGCTGATGTGCGTCCCTTTCTCTACAATCTCTTTTCCGACAGAGAAATTATTCGTCTTGGTCCATTTTTTATGCAAAAACCTCTGGCCTGGTTTATCTCTAAGAGACGAGCGCCAAAAAGTATGAAGACCTATGAAAAAATCGGAGGTGGTTCGCCACTTACCGCCATTACCCGTGACCAGGGAAAAGCCCTTGAGAAAGCACTCAGTGCCCATGGCAACTACACCGTTGTCAGTGCCATGCGTTACTGGCACCCTGACAGTGATACAGCGTTACAAGCACTGGCCAAAGCGGGAATCACTAAAATCATTGCTCTTGCCCTGTACCCTCACTACTCATGTGCAACCACCGGTTCTTCCATTCAGGAACTTAAACGCGCCATGGAACGCTCTCAAAACGATTTCACCCTCACCGTTATAGAATCATGGCCAACCCAGCCTGAATTTGTCCAGACGCTGGCTCAGAACATTCTCGACACCACGAAAACATTTGGATCCGAAAAGTCGCAGGTAGTCTACAGTGCTCATAGCCTGCCCGTTTCATTTATCAATGAGGGCGACCCTTACGTGAATCATATCAAGGCGACAATTAAAGCAGTTGAAAAGATAACAAATCTCCCAGGAGAACTCTGTTTTCAAAGTAAATCCGGGCCAGTTGAATGGCTGGCCCCCTCAACACCCGATATGCTTGAAACGCTCTCCCAAAAGGGATGTAAAAACATCACAATGGTCCCCATAAGTTTTATATCGGACCACGTGGAAACCCTCTACGAGATAGATATGCTCTACCGCGACCAGGCAAAAGAGCTGGGAATGATCCTGAAATCCACGGAATCACTAAACTGCAACCCAACCTTTATAGAAGGTTTAAAAAATCTTATTCTGAACAGTGAGCAATAAACAATTAAAAAAACATGGCGAGCCGGAGCCGATTATTTATTTGTCCCGGAGTGTGCTGGCCAGCCCTACGCGCTATAGTCTCCGCATATCCTTTTGGAATACTGCGGAAAACTGCTTTGGTACCAGTGAGCTGATTGACCTGGGATATGCCCCAGGCGATTTTCTCTACTATCCCAACAGTACCTGCTTCCATTTAAATACAGATTTTGTTTACCGTATTGAAAAACTCTGCGGACGTGATGTGGAATCTGAACTTGAGCACCTGTTATGGCCTTTTGTCGATCCTTCGGTACAACGAAAAATGGAACATTTCTTTTTTCGTAACAGCAGGACCGTCAGCTTTAAACGTGGTGTAAAACTCCTTTCGTTTGACGGGCAACCGGCCCATTCATTAGATAAAAGAAGACTTCATTTTCTCCGTTTTGGATCAACTGATCAGGGACGTATCTTTCAAATGCCGGCCCGCCTTGAGGCAAAACTGCTGAATCGATCACGCGATGAACTCGAACAATATTTTATTGAAGAAGAAGCTCGTCTCCAGGAGCATGAATTCAAATCCTACCTATACGCTGCCCTTAATCTGCAAAAGCATTTCAGTGAAGCCTATGCACGAAGCATCCCTCAGGCTCTGTCCCCTGAAAAAATAGACCAGGCTTTCCTCGATGAGCTCTGCCTGTTAAATGACAACCTGGATTTCTGGCAGGAACGAACGGATTACAAGCATCTGCCGGACTATTTAATTCGCTATATTATTCTCTTTTTTGATTCAAGTTTTCCACGTCAGAACCGTGGATTTGCACAGGCACAAGAATTTATGGATGGACATCGCAGCTTTTCATGGCCGGAAAAGAAGGATACGGTCAGTAATGATGATATTTCTGAAATCTTCGAAGAATCAGCAGAAACGCTGAGAGAAGCAGACCCAAAGGAACTCACAAGACTCTACCGGAAAAAAGCAAAATCCATGCATCCAGATACGGGCGGGGATCAGGGTAAATTCGTACGCCTGACTAAGGCATATGAACAGCTGCTACAGGAGAAAAAAAGAAAATAACCTCTTTTTAATTCATCTTTTCAGCATTCTGCCCGGATTGGAAACGTCTCATTCGTACGTTCATCAAAATCCCAATTGCCAGCAGAGTTGTCAATAAAGAGGAACCGCCATAACTCACAAGTGGCAGTGGAATACCAACCACCGGAAGAAACCCCAAAATCATCAAAAGATTGATTACGGCCTGCCAGAAAATCAGCATCACCACACCAAAAGAAAGAAAAACGCCAAAACGGTCCCTTGCTGTCATTGCGGCATACAAGCCCCAGAACAGCATGGAAAAGTAGACTCCCAGAAAAAACAAACTCCCTGCAAACCCCCACTCCTCGCCCCATACAGAGAATGCAAAGTCAGTATGACGCTCGGGAAGAAAATGGAGATGCCCCTGGGTTCCTTCCAGATACCCCTTGCCGCTAACCCCGCCACTCCCGACAGCGATTTTGGACTGAAGGATTTGATAGCCCTGCCCCATTGGATCTTTAGCAGGATTTAACAGTGTTTCAATTCTTCTTTTTTGATAATCCCTAAGCAGATAAAACCAGGCAAAAACAGCACAGCCACTCCCAAGTATTATCCCAAGGCCATAGGTCTGCCAACGTACCTTAGCAAAAACAGTCATGGAGACAAAGACGATACCAAGCATCAGGGCCGTACCGAGATCGGGTTGTTTCAAAATCAACAAAAAGGGTAAAAGGGTCAGCAGAACAGGAGTAACCATATCTCTAATTCCATAGCCCTCATTCTGTTCCTTGCGCGAATAGTAACTGGCAAGCGTCACAACCATCATCAGCTTGGCAAGCTCAGAAGGTTGCAGCTTAAAAAAACCTAGATTAATCCAGCGTTGAGCACCGCCTGCACTATTTCCTGCAAAAAGAACCAGGAGCAGCAGGATAATAATGATAATATAGAAAGGATAATTCCAGAAGTGAAGTTCCCGGTAATCAAAAAACAGAATAAAAAGGATACTCATCATCCCAAAAAGAAAGAGGTAACATTGTTTAATAAATGGTGGAATACCATATGGAGCAGGCGGATAGGAGGCACTGTAGAGATTCGTCAACGCCATACTTGCCACTCCAAGCAGCAACGCCAGGAGCACCCAGTCAAAATTTTTAAAATAACGCCTGTCTATACGAAACATTGCCATCCTCGACGGATTCTATCAGCCTTCTTATTCATTCTTTTTCTCTTCCTCTTCCGCATCTGCAAGACGCTGTAGATGCTCGGCGAAATATGTCTCCAGCAGCGCCCTTGCCACAGGCCCGGCATTCGATCCACCATGTAGCCCATGCTCAACAAGAACCGTTATGGCAATCTGAGGATCTTCAGCCGGGGCATAACAGGTAAACCAGGCGTGATCTCGATACTTATAGGGAATATCTTCTTCTTTTAGATGCTTATATTGTTTCAGGCGTACCACTTGAGCCGTACCGGTTTTCCCGCCAATGGTTATCCCTTTGATCCGTACTTTTCGAGCCGTGCCACGACTTCCCTGAATAACTTCTTCCATACCGTTTCGAATCAATGGTAGAAACTGTTTTTCATTCTTGAGTTCATCCACCACCACCGGTTCAAACTCCTTTAATATCTTTCCCTCCGGATCGGTTACTTTTTCTATAACCTGGGGAAGATATTGGATACCGCCATTTGCAATGGTTGCTGTCATCAAACAGATCTGTAGGGGAGTGACAAGGTTAAATCCCTGCCCAATAGCAACAGAGAGCGTTTCTCCATCCTGCCATTTTTGACCATGTCTTTTTTGCTTCCACGCCTTCGTCGGTGTCAACCCACTTTTTTCATGCTCCATATCAATACCGGATTTGTGACCAAGTCCGAATTTATTGGCATATTTTGCAAGATTATCAACCCCAACCCGTAAACCGACCTGATAGAAGTACACATCACAGGATTCTGAAATAGCACGTTTAAGATTCACCGCGCCATGCCCGCTATGTTTCCAACAATGATAGCGGCGTTTTCCAAATGTGTAATACCCGGGACAATAGAATACGGTATCGGGAGTAATAACGCCCGTGGCAAGACCTGCCATGGCAGTCATCATTTTATACGTTGACCCAGGTGGATACATCGCCTGAACCACTTTATTAATCAGAGGATGTTTTGAATTATCCAGCAAGGCATTCCAGTTCTTATGGGAGATTCCACCAACAAACTGGTTCAGTGGAAGCACAGGATTTGAAGCAAGCACCAGCATTCGCCCGGTTTTTACTTCCATGGCAACGACGGCCCCGGCCTTATCCCCAGCCTCCATAAGATCTTCGGCGACTTTCTGCAACTCAGCATCGAGGGTCAGTTGAATATCATTTCCGGGAAGCGGCTCAACATCTTTTAGTAGCTGCTGTTCAAATCCTCTAGCATCCACCTCCGATGAACTGCTGCCCTTCTCTCCACGCAGATCAGCTTCATGAAGTCGTTCAAGACCCATTTTGCCTATAAGATCACCACCGGCATAAATCGAGGTATCACGTGCAGCAAGTTCTTTCTTGGAAATTGCACCAAGATACCCTATCGCATGGGCTGCCAGGTTTTCATAATGGTAGACACGAGAAGGAACTGCCTCTATGCGAATTCCAGGGAACCTCTGATTATGGTTTTCGACATAGGCAAGTGTTTGCCAATCCACATCTTCAAGCAGGCGAACAGGAATATGGCGCGGCTTACCACTGGCATCACGCAATTTTTCCCAAAGTAACGAAATATCAATATCAAGAGCAGTTGCCAGCTTTTTCAGGAGCTGATCCACATCATTTGAATCCTCTCGAACAAGAACCACGTTAAAAGAGGGGCGGTTAGTTACCATTTGCCGCCCCTTTGAATCCAGAATATTGCCCCGAGGTGGTGCAATTTCACGCATTCGTACCCGGTTATTGTCGGCCCTGTTTCTGTATTCGTCTCCCTTATAAATTTGCAAAAACCAGAGTCGTGCAAAAATAAGAGTACCAAAGATAATAATAACGAGACCAGCAACCCCTAACCTGCGTTTAAGCAGATCAAGAGTTGCATCATCATGCTCCGTCAGTTCTTCAAGATTTTTATACCCAGACCACTTCATCTCATATTCACCTAAACCGGTTTCCACCAGTCCTTTTTAACTTTCTGGAGGCAAGACGTCGTGTTGTTAATTTTTCAAAAAGCCAATTGAAAAAGACAAAACAGGGAATGGACGCAACAAGAAGAATCAATGCTTCCTGTACCACCCGTGCCCAGGACCACGGCGGAAGAGTTCCTGGCTGAGTAAATGTAAAAAAGAGATAAAACAAGCATTGTATAATAAAATAACTGACCCCTACCAGGGGAATCTGAAAGACAGTCTCCTTTACAGAACTGTTCTGACTTAAGAATTTAACAATGGAAAAAACAAGCAGTACAAGAAGCAGGTATGTACCAAGATAGACCCCGGATGTTACATCCATCAACCACCCAAGAAGAAAGGCCAGAACTAAACCCGAAAGCCAGGTGAAGCGATAAGCAGAGAAAACGAGCAGAATAAAAATAAGATCCGGCCTACCGAGCCAGTGAGGGAATTGATAAAAAAAAGTAGTTTGAATTGCTATAAGAATAAAACCAAGCACAAGAAAACTCAAGGTAACCATTATCACTCTCCCTGAGAAGAAAGGGAGTGGCTCATTTCGTCAATAACCAGCTGTTCTTCTGACAGATTAATATGCAGAAATTCCAAACGAGCAAAATCAACGGCAGGTTTCACTTCAATCTCCAGAAACATTCCCCTTCGTTTGGAGTGTACCTTAGAAACAGTTCCCAAGGTAATCCCCGGTGGAAAAACGCCTCCAATTCCGGCAGTAACAATGATATCACCTTCAGCAACTTCGCCATTTTTTAACACATACTGCAGAATATACCCCTGCTCTCCTGCTCCTTTAAGAATACCTCGCACCCGGCTTTTCTGAACAATTGCATCAATGGCACTCGATGGAGCATTGGCCAGGAGTATTTTGCAATAATTATCAGAGACCTGAACAACCTGCCCCACAACACCAAGAGAATTTCTTGCCACCATTCCGGCAACAACCCCATCATTTTCTCCACGATCTACAATCAGGGTCTGAAACCAGAAAGAAGGATCTTTGCCTACAACCCGCGCCATAAGAGCAGGAAAAGTTTCCTGTTTCTTAAATTTCAGTTCGGTTTCCAGAAATCGGTTTCTTGAATAGGCTTCGCGGTATTTATCGAGAAGGCCGTGGTAGGTATCGAGTTCTTTGCGCAGTGAGTCATTCTCTTCCTGAAGATTCCAGAGAGTGATATACCTGTCTTTTAAGCGAACAGTATTTAGAGAAATTTTGGTAAAAGTACTCTGTAAAGGGCCAAGAATCTCAAGAGTCAGCTGATGGAAGACACCGAAACGGCTGCCTGTGGCGGAAGTGAGAAGAACCAGAAGCAGGCCTGTAAAAAGCAGGAGGAGTAAAAAGAGACGGGGCACCCTGGACCGGGATTTCTTCTTTCTATCGTTGGTTTTCTTTCTCACTAGCGACAAGTTCGTAAAAAGATATTATTTTAGGAGCTAAGCAAAAGGCCCAAGATCCAACACGCGCATATTGTCTATCATTCAAAATAAATAGAATGCTGCAATACAAGAAGAGCCTGCAGCAGCAAAAAATTAGAGCAGATATAAGCGAGGTACGAGACTCCGATAGGGCCATTTAGGGACAAATACTTACTATTCGATAGTAACTTCCCGAAGAATATCGAGATTATCAAGAGCCTGTCCGGAACCGAGCACAACGGATGAAAGTGGATCATCGGCCACAATAATCGGCATCCCTGTCTCTTCCTTCAGGCACATATCCAGATTCTTTAACAATGCACCGCCACCGGTGAGCACAATTCCCTGATCTACAATATCTGCTGAGAGTTCAGGAGGAGTCACCTCAAGGGCCACACGAACAGCCTCAATAATCACATCAATCTGCTCCTGAATGGCAGATTGAATTTCATCGGCTGAGATGGTCAATGTCTTGGGAACGCCAGAAACAAGATCACGGCCTTTGATGTCCATGGTCTCATAGGGCTCTTCTGGCATCACATTGCCAATGGTAGTTTTAATAAGCTCGGCTGTACGTTCACCAATTGCCAAGTTGTGCTTTCGTTTGATATATTGAAGGATAGCTTCATCCATCTTATCACCGGCGCCCCGAACAGACTTTGCATACACAATTCCTGCAAGCGAAATAACGGCTACTTCAGTGGTTCCTCCGCCAATATCAATAATCATATTAGCAGTGGGTTCGGTGATTGGAAGATTTGCACCAATTGCTGCGGCCATAGGTTCTTCAATAAGATATACCTCACGTGCCCCTGCAGATTCCGCTGATTCCTTTACAGCCCGTTTCTCCACTTGAGTAATTCCGGAAGGAACAGATATCATAATTCTGGGATGTACCAAGGTACGACGGTTGTGTACTTTGTTGATAAAATAACGAAGCATTGCTTCGGTCACTTCAAAATCAGCAATTACGCCATCCTTGATGGGACGAATCGCCTGAATGGTCCCGGGGGTCTTGCCAAGCATTAATTTTGCTTCCTGCCCAACGGCTAAAACCTTATGCCCTCGAGCATCCTGACGAACAGCAACGACTGAAGGTTCCCGCAAAACAATTCCCTTCCCCTTCACATAGAGCACGGTGTTCGCCGTCCCAAGATCAATTGCCAAATCATTTGAAAGCCAGCCAAACAAAAAATTAAATGGTGAGAACATGAATATCTTCCTTTATATCAAAGTACCCAATCAGCACTTTTCAAGTAATATTTTTAATCACATAACGGCTAAAACTGACGCCATAAACTGTGTTTTAGTAGACATAGAAACAACAACGGTAAAAACCAAAGATACTATCGACACATCAAGTTTTTACTCTAACAAAACTCTTACCTATTTTCAAGAAATATGGCGTTTTGATTTTGAAGAAACGATTTGAAAAAAGTTGACACCTTATAAAAAGATTGGTAAAGGGTTTGAACGTAAGCATGAAAGACGATTTTTTGTGGGGCTGTAGCTCAGCTGGGAGAGCGCATGACTGGCAGTCATGAGGTCTGGGGTTCGATCCCCCATAGCTCCACCAAAATATAAAAAAGCACTTAACTCTCATAGGGTTAAGTGCTTTTTTTTGTTTCGTATTACCCCACTCGACATAACGGGAACTGGCATTGCACGAAAACCGGGACCACAATCGGTCTGCCTTATGTTACCTTTTATCTTTTAGTTTTATTCTCTTTGAACTTAAATCAGCCTTTCAGAAATCCATCCCTGAGCTTCTAACTAATATTAAACTCGGTGGACCTACAGCTATCAAACGCCAGATATTCAGATCGATAAAAACATTTCTTGAGAACACATCTCTAATGGAATACTAGTTAAAAAACAGCTCTCCATGGATTATCTCTCAGGTGCTATTATTGTGTGACTCTTCAATCACAGCACGCATGGCAACTGTATGCTCAGGACGTGTGCCACAGCACCCACCGACTACAGTGGCGCCTGCCGCCAGCCAATTTCTCACATGCACAGCATAACTGTCGGGGTCCAAATCAGATCGTAACGAGAGAAGCCCGTCTGTGTCCTTTTCACCATCAAGTGTCCAATCATTCGGAATGGCAGTAAATGTATTGGCATATCCACCTATCCATGGCACTCCGGATCGAACCATTTGCGACATGGCATTGGTGATACTTTCAGGGGAACAGCAGTTTGCCAGACATCCATCGACAGGCAGACCTTTTAATGCAGCCATGGCGTCATCTATGGATTCTCCGCTTCTCAAGCTTCCTGATCGATCTTCGTGTAACGTCCATGCGACCCATACCGGTTTCCCTGTACGACAAGCTGCTTTCACAGCAGCATGCCCCTCGGCAATGCTGGACATCGTCTCGCAAAGCAGCAGGTCAACATGGGGGGCAAGCAATTCGGCCTGCTCATGGTACAGGGCCTCTAGCTCTGAAGATAGGCCGACCAAATCAGGACGAAAACTGCCACCGAGTGGCGGTAGCGACCCGGCAATCATCACCTCACGTGAGGATTTTTCACGTGCTTTTACAGCTAACCTGCAGGCAGAGGTGTTCAGAGCAGCAAATTGTTCTTCGATTCCTTCTTTGATCAGATCACTGCGAATCAGTCCATAGGTATTGGTCGTTATCACATCAGCACCTGCGAGAATATAATCAAGATGAATCTGCTGTACGACTTCCGGAGCAGTAATCAGAGCTCCGGCTGACCAGATGGTTTGCGGAACTTCCACCCCCCTAAAATGCAATTCACGTCCAAAACCGCCGTCGAGTAAAAGCACTTTTGGGGGATACAAAACTTGCAATTGACACCTCTCTTACAGATATATTTATTTTGAAAAAAGTATGTTCAAACCTTCGACGTACAGTAAGAAGGTAAAAGTTTAAGGGGTAATAAAATAACAGCAGAAAATCATTGTGGCCATGTCCTTAATTGTCTTATACAAATGTCTTCTATACTCTATTCACGTATGTATTTAATTAAGTGCGACTTCAATCCCCTTCCTCAATGCGTCCAGGTCAAAAGGTTTTGCAATAGCTGCGCAAAATCCATGTTCACGGTAATTAGCCATTACTGGATCATTTGAATAGCCACTGGAAACGATAAGCTTAGCTTCTGGGTATAGCGCGAGGATCCTCCTGGCCGCCTCCTGACCACCCATTCCTCCAGGAATGGTTAAATCCATAATCACAAGATCAACAGGTATATTACTATCCCGCAACTCTTGAAACGTATTAATTGCCTCCTCTCCATTCATCACTAAAACTGCTTCATGACCGAGTATAGAGAGTTGCGCTTGGGCCACATTGCGTATCATTTCATCATCATCCATCACCATGACTCTTGCTACTTTCACTTCTAATTTCGACCTTTTCTCTGTATTGACAAGGACGTCAGTGGAAGTAACAGCGGGCAAATATATCGAAAAGGTTGTTCCCTCGCCTGGGATAGATTGTACAGCAATATGTCCATCATGCTTAAGAATGATGGAATGACATATTGCCAAACCTAAACCACTGCCCTCTTGTTTAGTAGAATAATAAGGGTCGAAAATTTTATCTTGGACCTCCAACGGTATGCCAAAGCCCGTATCCTGAATAGTAATACAAACAAAATCCCCATCAGGTATATTCAATACCTTTTTAGACGCGTTATATTCAACATTGCTACAACTAATTATTAGCTTTCCCCCTTCCGGCATAGAGTGCATGGAATTCAAGGTAATGTTTTGGATAACCTGGCTAAGTTGACCACTATCAGCATCGACAGGCCAGAGATCGTCAGAAAAATTGTATTCGCAGGAAACCTGAGAACCGTGAAGTACAAAACCAGCAGAATCCCTGACAAGCTCACTTAGAGACGTTATATTTTTAACAGGTTCGCCCCCCTTGGCAAAGGTCAATAACTGTTGGGTGAGTTTCGCTGCTCTTTTAGTTGCTTTTTTAGCATCAGAAAGAAGAGTGACGGTTTTCACATCCTTTTCAACACGGTGAGAGGCAATCTCAACATTTCCGAGAATTGCTGTAAGTATATTGTTGAAATCATGCGCGATACCACCGGCAAGAACACCAATGGATTCCAATTTCATAACTTTTTGTCTCTCTTCTTCAAGACTCTTGCTTTCGGAAATATCCAAATGAACCCCCGAGGCCCTGAGAGGACGACCTGTATCATCTTTCTCAACGACTTTGCCGCTGCCAAGTGTCCACTTGTACTCTTCCTTTTTGGTTCGTAGTCTAAATTCTACCTTCCAGGGTTTATCTTGTGACATGCACTGTTGAATTTTGTCTGTAACCATATCCCTGTCGTCAGGGTGTATCAAGTCAGACCACGTTTCAAAAGAGTGAGGAAATTCGTCTACGTCATAACCCAGCATGGTAAAATAAATTGGATTAAAATAGGTCTCATTGGTTTCCAAGTTCCAATCCCAAATACCAAGAGATGCACCTTCTGTTGCAAATTGAAGAAGTTCTTCATTCTTTTGAAGTGCTGTTTCAGCCTGCTCTTTTTGATGAAGTCCGTCTTGTATTCGGTCCTGCATCTCATTAATTGCTTTTACGATCTGACTTAATTCATCTGTCTTGCCAAAATCCTTTTCCTTTCTCTGCAAGGTTAAACGGTTTTGGAGTTTATCGATGTCCAGAGTGTCTGTAAATTTTGCAATTTGACTCAAGTGGCGGCTGAAGAGGTGATAAATTATCCATATAACTAAACCACAAAGCGTGATAATTTTAAGAAATTCAGATAATGCAATCAGAGGAATTCGTCGATAGAGGTTTTTTTTTGTTGGTTCAATCGATGCCAGCAGATAAAAAGTACCTAAAGAAATCTCTTTCCCATCATCAACAAAACGAATAGGAATAACTCTTGAAACCAAGCCATCAAGTGATACTGGTTTCTCTCCCGCAATTATTTTGTTTCTGTTATAAACATCAGAAAATTCCAAATACATAATATTAGGATGCTGAACAAGGCTTTGAAGTTGAATCTGAATACTTTCGCTATTGAGAACCCAGGCGTTATTGGTAAGTGTCTCAACTTGAGTTTGTTCTATTTGATCTAAATTATCATTTAATCTCTTTATTTCTTGCTTTTGTATTGAATAGAACTCAAAGGGTGCAAAAAAGAACCCCAGGCAGATGGCACAGATAAAAATATAACCAACTGTCTGGCGAAGTAGTCGGTTTGATTTTTTGGGATAATTTGTCATGTAATTTTGTTATTACAAATAGCTATTCGTCTTACAGGGCAATGGTATGCTCCTCTCAAGAATATCAAAGCCGATACGCTAGAAAAGCCTTCTTTCTTCAGGAGGTGGGCATAAATGCTATACAGCGACATAGCTTTTCCTTCCTTTAGATGATTAGAAATCAATAATACGTTTAAAATATGTTATCAAAGCGTAATAATTTAGTCCAAAATTTTTTTCCTGTGTGAGAGCTTCAATGTTCTCAGAGTGAGTACCTTCAATAAAACCTACCGCTGGACTTTAGTGGTCATCAGAATTATCAGTGGGCTCAGTTTTTTTTAGAAATTATTTTCCCCCTTGTGATACAATAAAAACACATCATCCTAAGGAGGTAAATATGCGCTTATTATTCCTGTTTTTACTCTTTTTCCCAACACTGGCAACAGCAGCTGATCCGATGCATTTTGTGTATTATGACAGCTATCGTCCTCGCTCATGGGAGGACAACGGCAAAATGCGTGGCATATTAGTAGATGTTATAGATGAAGCAATTGGAAAACGATTAGGTATCCCTGTTACCCATGCTGGCTATCCATGGAAACGTGCCCAACTTATGGTTAGGGAGGGAGAGGCAGATGCATTTGTTACTATGCCTACTCAGGAACGTCGAATCTACACTGTTATTGGAAAGGAACCTGTAATAGAATTTGCACTACGTATTGTAACTCGAAAAAATCATCAGAAAACTAAAGATATGGAGTCGATCACTTCTATTGAGCAACTAAGAGATTATAAAGTGGCTGATTATCTTGGTAACGGATGGGCAAAACGCAATTTGAAAGAAGTTAATGTCCAATGGTTACCGAAGAGTGACAAAATTTTTCCATTTTTGATTGATGGACGGGCCGATATTGTCGTGGCCTCAAACCGTACGATATATGAAATGAAACTACTGGGTTATGATTCTCAACTCAAGGTTCTTCCAAATAAGCTATCATCAGTATCCTTTCATATGTGTGTCGGAAAAGACTCTCCATACAAAAACAGATTAAATGATTTTGACCATATTATTAGAGAAATGCATAAAGACGGGACAATAGATCGTATTGAAGAATTTTACTACCGTGACTAAAATTATGGCGAATTAAATTACTGCAGCTGTACACTTCCGCAGCCCCCAGTTCCTGCCACTCGACAGAACACTACCAAACTGAGAGGAATCTGTTACCCGAGGACTATCGCAATAGCATTGCTCAATCCCGACAAATCAAATGGTTTAACAACAGCAGCTAAACCCATTTCAGGCCCGCTGTAAACGTTAGATAGAATACACTCGCTCACTAAGGGTTTACAAAGAAATACCATGGTCAATCTTGCATTTTGCCTTCGGGTCATCTTTGGATGTGGGTCAATCGAAGAGTCCTCAACGTAGCGCAAAATCATTCAACACGAGCCTTTTCCACGGCGCCCCGTACCGAGACGGGATAGGGATGACGGTCGCGCAGAAAGATGGGCATATTATTTCGGGCATTTCTGGCTGCTGACATCGTTGGATACACCCCATAGAAGACAAGCAGCACAGGAGGATCCGATGGTTTTTTCAGCATCACCAGCTTATCGGCAATTGCCTGATACTCTGGCTGGGATACAATTTGCTTAAGGTTACTCTCGGCCTGAACAGATTTTAAGGCCATAAGCTGTATACTAAAACTTGAACTTATTTCTCCTGTCTGCCATCTTTTCCCAGCGGTAAAAAATTTTCCCAGAACAGGATCGTTTAACAATCGGGAAGAAACAGCCGGAATTTGAGGAGAAAGAGATCGCTCCTCCGGTCTTTTTTTCTGGTGATCATTGGCAATACGGGTGCTGACAAGACGCTTACTTTTATCTGCGGAAATTTTACTTGTCGTTTTAAGTTCAGGCACCGTGGAGTCATCTGGAGTTTTTTCTACAATCTCAACCGGAGATATCTCCACCGGAGTATACGACACCGATTCTTGAGACTTACCTGTAACTTCAACCAACTCTATTTCCCGAAGCCGAACAACATCGGGTTCCGCTTCAGATGTTTCTACAATAATCGGCTGAACCACATCCTTGGCAACAACCGATTCTGATACGATCGCTGTAGGCTTTTCAGAAGATCCACTCTGAATGCTGGTATTCTTCCCGCTAAAGACGGGACTGCTGTTCGGTTGATCCAGCATAAATTCAGCACTCTTTTTTTCATCATCACCGGAAAACAAAACAATAAGTAACAGTACCACGCCTGCAGCGAGTCCTCCGGCAATATACCTGGGCTGCAATGGGAGTCGCGCCAGAAATCCTGGAGTAGAAGAGAGTAAATCAGCACCGGAGCCATCGTCCTTAACATGATCAAGAAGAACGAGAAATGAAGTATCTGCATTCGATGACTGCAGTGATTCTTCTGCATACATATTGATCAACCGCAAATTCCCTCTTCCCATGGAGGAAATTTTAGCAGAAGCCTCCTTTGTGAAAACTTCCTGCTGATCATTACCCCGAAATCCCTGCACACAAAAATTCAGATAATTCCATGTTTCATTATCATCAAGTGCCGAAAGAAAAAATTGCTTTTCAGAGATCTTTTCAAAATTACAGAGAGCAAGTTGTTCCAGGTTTGCCCCCAGGCTTTTCCTTCCAGCCAATAGTACTTGTAATCCGCCGCCTTCCGCGTTCACCTCATCTATAATCTTCCGGATCCTTTCAAGGGTAGCCAGATACATTGTCTCTGCTTCATCACAGATAAGAAGAAGTGATTCTCCTTTTGCCCGGAGCGTTGCAACAAGATTCAGAAATATTTTTTTTGCATCCGCCCGATTGGTATCAACAGGATAAGGAAGATCACACTCCTGGGCTGCAACTCGAACTACATCCTCAAAGGATTCTACAAGCTCAGGCAGAAAAAGAATCCGGTGCTGAGTTTCCCACTTTTCCTGAAGCATTTTGCAGAGCATGGTTTTTCCGCTGCCCTCGTCGCCTATCAAAGTGACAAGATGCTCTTTTTCATTAAAGGCAGTTTTAATATCACTGAGTATGGCTCCGCGCCCTCCCCCTACAAAAAAGTGTTCAGTATCACACTCTTCCCGGAACGGAGTCCCTTCATTTTTTTGCTCAATATGCATATGATTTTATCCCGTACTTCGTACCCACCGTTCTACCGAAAAAAATACTCTGAAAAGAAATAAACACAGTATATGATACACTAAACCTCCACAGGAGATCCTGACAAACCGTTCAATACCATTAGTTGATAGAAATGTATACAGAACAGCGCGACTGTTCAAGGAAATTATAGAATATGCTTACCCCATTATTCATCTGCGTTATTTTTTTGTTAGCAGGATTCATTCAGGGAATGACAGGATTTGGCTCTGCATTAGTCGCCATTCCATTGCTCAGCCTTGTAATCGACATCAAAAGTGCCGTTCCCCTCTGTATTTTAAACAGCCTGGTGATCACCACCTACCTTTCCTTGAAAATGCGGAAACATCTTGACACCAAAAAGATACTGCCTCTGTGCATCGCCGCTGTTCCTGGTATTATCCTGGGGTCAACACTTCTAAAAAACGTGAGCTCAACTATAATTCGAACAATTCTCGGTGTGCTGCTTATTGCTTATTCGCTGCACAGCCTGCTGAGCACCCCAAAACCCAGAACTCTACATCCTGTATGGGCCTACATTGCCGGTTTCTTATCCGGAGCAATTGGAGCAGCATTTAGTGCTGGCGGGCCGCCAACTATTATTTACACAACTCTGAACAACTGGAAAAAGGACACCATCAAGGCAACACTTAGCGGTTTCTTCCTTTTCAATTCATACCTTATAGCAGTGGTGCACGCTATTGGCGGTCTCACAACTATTGATGTTTTCACTAGTTTTATGATTTCAGCACCATTTGTCCTGCTCGGTACAGTACTGGGAACTATCAGTTATGGAAAAATCCCACGAGAACTTTATTTGAAAATCATATTTGCCTTTCTAACAGCAATGGGTATCATTATGATGATTACCTAAGCAAAAGGTTCCCTGATTTGACCTCTAAAAAGGTCTTGATCTACATTATTATCAAATAAGCATACTACTATAACAAAACACAGCCGCGGCAGATTTGAAAATACGTCGGCAACTCTACTCACACGAGGCCCCACATGAACGGAGCAGAACTTCTTGTTCAATGTCTTGAAAATGAAGGTGTTACAACAATATTTGGTATTCCTGGAGAAGAAAACCTTGCTTTTCTGGAAGCCCTGCGCAACTCATCCATTCGTCTGATCCTGACCCGCCATGAACAGGCCGCAGGATTTATGGCTGCAACCTACGGACGACTAACAGGAAAACCAGGAGTATGTCTTTCAACTCTTGGCCCCGGCGCCACTAACTTTGTGACAGCCGTCTCCTATTGTCTCCTGGGCGGTATGCCAGTGGTTTTTATAACGGGACAGAAACCGATAAAAAAAAGCAAACAGGGACGCTTTCAAATTCTGGATGTGGTCAGAATGATGGAACCACTGACAAAATTCACCAAACAGGTTGTCAATGCCGGTACAATTCCTGCCATGATCCGGGATATGTTCCGAATTGCAGTCAATGGCAAATCCGGCCCGGTACATATGGAACTGCCAGAAGATATTGCAGCAGAAGAAATAGAAGGGTTTCCCGTCCCCAAAACTGTTCTCCATTACCCGATCGCAAACCCTGAAGCCATTAAACGGGCTGCCGAAATCATCACAGATGCAAAATTTCCTCTTATTCTCTTTGGAGCAGCCGCAAACAGAGCTCATATCTGTCCCGTAGCTCTCGAGCTGATAAGGGACACCGGCCTATACTTTTTCACGACCCAAATGGGCAAAGGGGTGGTGGATGAACATTCCCCCCTGTGTCTTGGAACAGCAGCTCTGTCCGACCATGACTACCTCCATTGTGCCATAGACCGTGCGGATGTTATTATTAATGTTGGCTATGATGTTGTGGAAAAACCACCTTTTTTCATGAATCATGGAACAATGAAAGTTATTCATATCAATTTTGCTCCAGCGGACATCGATGAAGTCTACTTCCCGCAACACGAGGTATTAGGAGATATCGGCTACTCTCTTAGTGCGCTAAAGGATGCTCTGTCTGATATGCCTCAAAGAGATGATCACTACTTTGAGCGAATCCACACAGAAATCAACGCCCACGTCTTTCAGGATCAGGGACATGACCAGTTCCCCAACACTCCCCAGCATATTGTCAGTGATATCAGACAAACGGTGGCCAGCGACTCCATCGTTTCTCTGGATAATGGGATGTATAAAATCTGGTTTGCCCGTAACTTTAAAGCAAGCCATTCACACTCCCTGCTGCTCGACAATGCTTTAGCAACGATGGGTGCGGGTTTTCCGGCAGCAATTGGCGCAAAACTTGTCCACCCGGAAAAACAAGTTATTGCCGTGTGTGGAGATGGCGGGTTTATGATGAATTCCCAGGAACTCGAAACAGCAGTCCGCCTGGAACTACATATTATTATTATAATTCTTCGCGACAATGGCTATGGCATGATCAAATGGAAACAGCGGGGAATGAATTTTCAGGATTTCGGCCTTGATTTTGGTAACCCTAATTTTATACAATACGCAGAGAGCTATGGAGCAAAAGGATATCAAATCACAGAAAATGGAATGTTTACCCCTGTATTAAGTAAATGTCTTAATGCACCCGGCGTCCATCTTATTGAGCTTCCCGTGGATTATTCTGAGAATGAAAAAGTATTCCTGCAAGAGTTGCAGAACAAAACCTGCCTTCTCTAAAAAAAGAACGTAAAAGCAGCACTAATTTATCAACACCACTCTTTATGACCGGACTTTTATCCAACACTCGTTTTGTTGCTATTTTCATCTGGCTTCTGGCTGTTACGGCTTCGTTTGCCTGGAACAAAGTAGATGATATCCGAGAAAAGAATGAGATTGCCAATGGTACAGCCAGAGCTTTTTTTGAACAAATAATTGCTTCCAGACGCTGGAACCTGATGCATGGCGGGGTCTACGCCTACACAACTGAGAACAGCCCCCAAACCAGTACATTCCTAAAGGCAAACGATCAATACGAGATGATAAGGGGCATTCTCTGACACTTATCAACCCCTCGTATATGACAAGGCAGATTGCTGCCATCAGTCGTAAACAAGGTCACGTGACTTTTCATATTACCAGCCTCACCCCGTTGCGCCCTGAAAACAAGCCCTATCCATGGGAAATTCCATGGCTGGAATCCTTTGCCCTTGGAAGCGTTGAGCAGAGTGGTTTTTCCATGGAGAATGGCGAGAATATTTTCCACTATATGGCGCCACTGCCCTACGCTGCGAGCTGCAACCCGTGTCACCTAAAAAGTGACCAGCCACAGGGAAATATTCGGGGTGGTATCTCAGTTAGCCTCCCACTCCCCTTTCACAAATCCCCATGGCCGCTGCTATTTAGCCATATTCTTGTTGCCCTGACTGGACTTGCAGGTATCCTCTTTTTTGGTCAGCGCCTGGCCCAGAACAGAAAACGAATCCTTTCAACTAACCACCAGCTCGAACGTGAAATCGAGGAACGCAAACAGACAGAAAAAGAGCTGAGGGCTATCCAGGAAAATCTCGAAACTTTAGTCAATTGCCGTACATCTGAACTACAAAAAACGAATACAGTTCTTGATAGCAAGGTACAGGAACAACTCAGAATTGAAGCAGCTCTGGTTGCCATTAACGACGAATTTATACAAATTTTTGATAGTGCCCCAGATGGTATGCATGTAATAGACCGTGATTTCAATGTTATCCGGGCAAACAAAGCCTTTTGTCTGCTCACTGGGAAAAGGGTCGAAGATATCCAGGGGCATAAATGTTACGACGTTCTTTCCGGAAAACTCTGTCATACTAAACAGTGTCCACTTACCCAGATCAGTAATGGTGCCAAACGTGTTGAAATTGAGGCCACAAAAACCCGGAATGACGGCACGGACATCCCATGCATTGTCACCGCCACACCTTTCAGGGAGCCTGGAGGAAAATTCACCGGAATAATAGAAGTTACACGAGATATCAGTAATTGGAAAAAGGTGGAGAAATCTCTGTCAGCCACCGCAGAACATCTACGGGCAAGAAATATGGAGCTCGAAGACTTTGCCCATGTTATCTCCCACGATTTGCAAGAACCTCTAATGCTCATTCAGGCTTTCAGTGACAGGATTCGTACAAAATGTTCAACAGCACTGCCCGCGAAAGGAATCACCTACCTCGAACGTATTGAAAGTTCCACCAATCGTATGCAGAACCTTATTGATGGCTTGTTGCTTTATTCAAGAGTCAGCAGCAAAGCCATTCCCTTTGAAAAAGTCTCATTACAGGCAATCGTTGCGTCCGTTCTAGAAGACCTGTCCATCCGAATAGAAAAGAACAAAGCCCATATAAGTGTCGATCCTCAGTTGCCTGTTATAGAAGCCGATCCCTTACAGATGCGGCAACTCTTCCAAAATATCATTGGAAACAGTCTGAAATACATACATCCCGATCGCAGACCGGAAATCTCTATTCAATGTATTCAATTTCCTGATCAGTATGATAACCAGACCTATATCCGTTTCAGTGTTAAAGACAATGGTATAGGGTTTAAGTTTGAGCATCAGAAACTCATATTTGATATCTTCCAGCGACTCCATACCAGACAGCAATTCCAGGGTACGGGTATCGGCCTCTCAATATGCAAAAAAATTATTGAACGACACAATGGAACAATACTCGCGGAAGGCACTCCCGAAAAAGGAGCGATATTTACTATCACCCTGCCATTACAACAAAAACAACCTAGCGAAAGTAACGAGCAGAAGCATACTCTTATAAATGTCGTTATGAATCGCCGGTAAAAAGCCATCCGCCGTTAAAATTGGGTATTTTTACCTATTGACCGTTTCCTCATAGCCATGTATTTTTGAGTATTCGGTTGAGAAGTACTGAAGTCACAAAAAGGAATCACACACCTTCAAAACAGGTTCATACATGCTTACCCAGAAAGAACGTCGACAATTCACCCGTTTTCGTCCAAAGGATGGTACCATGGCGGTAAACCATCATGCTCTCGGTCCTGTCATCAACATTAGTATGGGCGGATTATCGTTTCGCTATATGGGTGAAGACAGCGCTAAAGCAGTTTCTGATATCCTTGGTATTTTTCTTGGTTCAGATGATGTTCTTATCGAAAAAATCCCTACAAAGATCATTTCCGACGAACTTATTTCCAGCGGTTCCGCCTTTATGAAGACCCCAACCAGACAGCGTTCTATCCAATTCACAGAACTGACACATTCACAGCGTGCAAGTCTCAAAGATTTTATTGGCAACAAAACAACGGGAGCCTATTAGACTTCCTCCCCCCCCAGTTTTATTTTTTTCTTCCCCCATTAAAACAGCTAATTGACAGGAAGTCTGCTTCTCGGTAGACTGAGCCATGTCGATTTTTCAACTTACCAGGGAACCTGTTTTTCCCGATCCAAAGCTTGCCGAGGATAATGGCCTTCTTGCTGTTGGAGGAGATCTTTCCATTAAACGATTGCTGGCTGCTTACTCCAAAGGTATATTCCCCTGGTACTCGCAGGGTGACCCCCCTCTCTGGTGGTTTACAGATCCCAGGCTGGTTATATTTCCAAGTGAGTTTAAAGTTTCCAAACGACTGGCAAGAACCCTGAGAAATAGCGGTTTTACGATAACATTTAATAAAGAATTTGAGACAGTAATTAATTCCTGTGCCAATATTAGAATAGCTGACGGTGAAGGTACCTGGATTAGTGATGACATGAAAGAGGCCTACTGCAATTTGCACCAGGCCGGATATGCTCTATCCGTTGAATGCTGGCTAGGTGACCAACTGGCCGGAGGACTCTATGGTATAAGCCTTGGCCAGGTCTTCTTCGGTGAATCCATGTTCACCAGAATAAGCAATGGTTCAAAAGCCGCATTGGTAGCATTGGTTAATTATTTAAAACAGCAGGACTTTGCAGTGATCGACTGCCAGATGACAACTCAGCATTTAGTCTCATTTGGTGGTCGTGAAATTGATGGTGATGAATTCAGACACCTGCTGCAACGTCATATCCCCCATACTTTTACAAACGAACGAAAATGACCCAGGAAAATACAACTGAACGATGTGATGGCTGTGGTAAGACAACTGATTTAACAGAAACCCATGGCAATGAATTTTGCAAAGATTGCCTGGGTCTGGTGACAGCTCTTCAAAAAAAGCCGGAAACGATTAAGCGAATCTGCAACCTTATAAAATCTGACCTGAGCCACAACGGCGACAACGATTCAGAGTGTCATATTTCCGAGCTTAAAGAACTTCCGGAAGTGCTCGATGCGGTACGGTTTCGAACCCGGGATCGGGAACTGAATACTTGGTATGTATCAGTCAGTGAACTGAAAGGCGATCCCGTGGAAATTTTTGCATCCACAGCATTTGACAGAGACGATCACCTCCAGTCCCGTATTTCCAATCTGACCACCATTACCAGACTGGTTTCTTTAATTCTGCGAAATGTTTTCCTTGATGAAGTTCTGACCCTTGAAAAAACAATTAAACAGCTGCGAAGAAGTTCGAGACAGAAAAATGACCTTCCCGACATGCTGACAAATGTTTTACGCAGTTACAGTAAAGACATTACCGATTAATTATGGCTTCGCAAAAACCTTACTTGGACGATGGCTTGCAAAAAACTTCATATTCGAGGCGCGAAGATTTTCTATTATTTCGGCGTACTAGAGTACGTCGTAATTATAGAAAATTTAAAGCAACGAAGAAGATGGAGAGTTTTTGCAAGTTCATCATTAATACTCAAAATCAAAATCGTACACCAGATTGGACTTATCAAAGTGACGCAGCACTTTTCGTAAGACATAGAGGGTGGGAACCTGAAACCGCAGCTCCCAGGCGGGGTTGGGGGTGGGAGTTTTTGATAGAAGTGTAATGTCCACAAGACGCATTTCCTCAGGTGCCACACCAAGCAGCATCATCAATCTATGCTGAGTTGCTGCCATAATGACCATTGACTGAACAGTTGTCACCCTACTCCTTCGCAACTTCCAGCGTAAATCGACAAGATCTTCCCGCTGAAATTCTGTTTTTTTCAGCTGAGGACATTCTTTATGGTGAATGGAGAGTCCCCTTTCACTCAAAAATGCATAAAGCCCCTTATCCGTTGGATTTGGTTTACAGCAGGCTGAAATTTTGATTGTTACCGGATCAAGAGTAGTGAGTTCCACCTTATTGAGCTGCCCCATCGGCTTTACCAAAGGGGATTTCCCTTGATATAACTTTTCTTTGATCTGCTGAATCAGACTGGAAAGGCTTAAGCGCCCCTCCCCGACATGAATATAAAGCTCATCAAGATGTTTCAGTCCGAAACAAACGAGCAGCTGCTCTAATTCCTTTTTTTGAAGAAGATCAAAGGGTAGTCCATACCTGAGCATTTCCTGAGTGATGATCGATTCGCCAATTATTTTTGATAACTTCTGCCTGCGAACCCGAAATGTTTTTGAAAGCTCAGCTCGTGCCCTGGGAGTTTGACAAAGAGCCAGCGTGGCAGGCTGAAACTGGAGTGGATGTTCGGCTCTGAGAATACGAATAACATCGCCATCACGTAATTTATAATCGTTGCTAACTTTTCTGCTACCGATCATTGCTCCAGTACAACTATGACCAATGTCTGTATGAACCCTGAATGCAAAATCAAGTACGGTGGACTGGGCCGGCAGACAGAAAAGATCTCCTCCAGGAGTATATGTGTAGATCTCCTTCTTACCGCTGGCTGCAATCACTTCCCGGTAAGAACCAACCTCACCGGACCCAATCACATCAAATAACTCTTGGATCCCTCTGATAAAACGTCTCTGGGTATTATTTTTAGAGCTCCAATCTTTAAATAATCCACGCTGAGCTCTGCGCGCCATATTTTTCGTTCGAATTTTAAACAGATACTTCTGCCCTTTAATATTGATCCTGGCATGCAATCCCTGGTAGCCGGTGGGTTTAGGATTTGCAATAAAGTCGCGAATGGTTCGGGGGATTGGCGGAAAGGTCTGGTTCAAGATCCCTAAAACAGAGTAACAGGCCTGTGTATTCTCTGAAAGAATAAGTATCTCAAGAGGATTGTCTATTTCCTTTCTTAAGATACGATTTGATGGATCATAGTATGCCCACAGCCCCTTGGTCCGTATTGTTACTTCAGCATTCACCCACACTTCCCGGGTATTTTTTTTAAGAATATTGATAATTTCCATGGCAGCTGGAGACTGCTTTAACTGCCCTATCTGGCCGAGTAATTTTGATCCCTGTTTAGGGAACTTATAGGATAGTGCCAAGTTATACATTTCTCGTTTCAGACTGAACAGTCCAAAAACAGTGGCAAGCGGTGCATAGATATCGAGGGTTTCATCGGAGATTTTCTGGCGCTTTCGCTTTGGCATTGCCCCGAGAGTCCGTAGATTATGCAACCGGTCTGCAAGTTTAACGAGCATAACCTCAGGCCTAAGAGCCGCTCCTGAAAAAATCTTTCGATGAACCTTTTTGGAAAGGGTCTGTTTGTCGCTGGAATCCTGGGTTACTTTGGTACATCCTTCAACAATGGCCGCGACATATGATCCGAACTTTTCACCAACAAGTTGGGTTGTCACATAATCAACGTCCTCAACGGTATCGTGAAGAAGTGCAGCGGAGAGAATCTCGGGATCAGTAACATCCATTTCTTCTGCCAGAATCTTAGCAACAGAACATGGATGCATGATATAGGCTTCCCCTGACCTGCGCCACTGATCATCATGGGCCTCCGTTGCAAAATCCAGTGCATCCCAAAAAACATGGGCTTTGGGACCAGGATCAAGCAATTGCCTCATCTGGCTACGATACAATTCTAGGTCAAAGGGAATATACTGCATAAAAACCAGATAATTTCGCTCTTTTATAGAGATCCCACGGGAAATCCGAAAATACAATTGCTTTTGAAACAATCATGACTATCCTACTCAATACAAAGGATGATAATATATTAGGAGGCTCAAGTACTCTGAGAATCCATCTCCTTTGTTTAACTCTACCAAATTAAAAGCTTCTTGGAAAAACAAAAAAATCTAATGCAAAAAAAAAGAAATTTCAAACATAAGAAAAAATCGAAACAACCACTCCGCAGACAGCAGCAACAAGACAAAACTCCACGCGTAGACAGCTTGTACCAACAGGTTTTAACTCTTCTCTACAAAGAATCTGCTCCCATAGACAACAAAGAAATATTTAAACAACTGGACCTTCCGCTTTCAAGCCGAAAACCTCTTTTAAAACTCCTGACCCGTCTTTCAAGCGAAAAGATCCTTACCCAAGTAGATAAGCACATCTTTAAGACTGGCCCCCTAAATGGCCTGGCGGAAGGAACCATTGATCAAAACGCCAAGGGATTCGGATTTGTCAGTGGCCTTAGCTCCACGCTTGGTCCAGTAAAATATTCGCGAGATGCATTTATCTCCCCTAGCAATATGGGCAATGCGCATCATGGTGACAAGGTTCTTATACGTGTTTACAAAGTAAAAAAAGATGGTCGCCCTGAAGCGGAAGTACTCTCTGTAATGGGTCGTGGCCGTGACCAGATGGCCGGTTTTGTGGCAATCAAAGGTGCTTCTGTCTTAGTCTACCCTGAAGATACAAGATACCCGTTTACAATCTCCATCACCGATGACATCCCCGCAGACCTCCAACACGGGGATGCAGTAATCGTAAAACTTAACGGTAAAAGTGACGACAGCAATAACGAACAGGGAACCATTGTTGAGGTACTTGGGAATCCTGATTTGGTTGATGTCCAGATGAGGATGGTTATAGAGCAACATAACCTCCCTCACAGGTTCAGTGACCATACGGAAACAGAAGTTGCGGCCATAAGTGAGACCATCACTCCTTCCAAAAAACGGCTTGACCTGCGAGATATCCAGCATATCACCATTGATGGGGAAACAGCCAAAGACTTTGATGACGCTATCGCGGTAATAAAAACACGTAAGGGATTCAAACTTTACGTATCCATTGCCGATGTTTCTCACTATGTACAACCGGGATCTGCACTTGATAAAGACGCCTACGAACGCGGCACATCCATCTACTTTCCAGGACGCGTTATCCCCATGCTCCCCGAAAAATTATCGAACGGTTTATGCAGTCTCGTCCCCGACGAGGATAGGTATGCATTTACCGCAATTATGGATTTTGACAGACAGGGCCATCTCCTTGGGAAATCATTTGCTAAATCAATAATACGCAGCAAAAAACGCTTTACCTATACAGCCGTTCGCCAAATCCTAACAGACAATGACCTTGATGTCAGACGACAGCACAAAGAATTTCTCACCCCATTGAAATGGGCAGGAGAGCTTGCAACCGAGTTAATGCATTTACGTGAACAACGTGGATCAATCGGCTTTACAATTCCTGAGCCCTTTATGGAACTGGATAGTGAAGGGAAAATTGAATCAATCAGCCGCACCGAAAGAAACTTTGCCCATAAAATAATTGAAGAATTTATGCTTGCGGCAAATGAAGCAGTAGCAGAAACGTTTACCGATCATCACCTTGACGGGCTGTACCGGATCCATGAACGGCCATCTCCTGAAAAAATTCAGGAATTTGTTGAATTTGGACGCTCTCTTGGAATTGACCTTCCCCCTCTTCGTCAAGATCCTGACTGGTTTGGACAGGTTCTCGCGCTAGTCAAGGGAAGCCCTAAAGAGTACGTAATCAATAATCTCCTGCTGCGCACCATGCAACAGGCAAAGTATGACAACAAAAACATTGGCCACTTTGGTCTAGCGGCAACGGACTATAGCCACTTCACCTCTCCAATTCGTCGCTATCCTGACCTTACGGTGCACCGGACATTACAAACCTTTCTCCATCGAAATGCCAAAACAAAAATCAAACAGAAAGAAACCGGTACAGCGACAAAAGAGATGGGGGTCTTTCTCTCAGCCCGCGAACGCATAGCAGTAAAAGCCGAACGGGAAATGAACGACAGACTTAAAGTACGGTTTATGCATAACAAAATTGGAGAAGAGTTCCAGGCCGTTATTTCAGGAGTAACCGCTTCGGCCATTTTCGTTGAGCTTACTGAATCATTTATCAGTGGTGGTATTTCACTTACGTCGCTAAAAGACGACTACTATATCTTTGACGGCAAGCATCATCGTCTCACCGGAAAACATAGTGGCAGGTCTTTTCAAATTGGTGATCTTTTACAAGTTGCTCTACTCGATGTGGATCTACGACGAAATCGGATTTATTTTGGCCCTCTTCCTGAAAAATAAGAACTGCCACAGGATTTCCAGCCGGTATTGCCACTTGACTTGAGTTGATATTTCGCATAAAAAGTTGAAAGACTACATGAAATTAATCGCTTAAATCTCTGCAGAACTTTATCAACAGCTTTTCTGGAGGATATTTAATATGGAAGCAAACTGGTTCACGGACCTTATCGCAAATCCCTTTGCCAAAGGGCTTGCTATTGGCCTTTTTTTCTGTCTTGTTATTTACGTTCGTGGTTTTCTGAGACGTCGTGAAATTACTGCAGAAGTTATACGATTGCGCACCCATCTGCACACAAAACTCGAAATTGATTCTAAGGAAAATGAACGGCGCAAGCAGGAAATTGAAATCCTGAAACAGGAACGAGATAATCTCCGCATTACAGTCCAGTCTCTCAATCAGAAACCTGGACGAAAGGAAATCCGTCAATATTACATTTATCAGACAACTCTCGATATGATGTTTGAAAAAGCACCTGGTTTTGCTCCTGCATGGCAGATCACTCTCAAGGAAGCTGAAAGTCTTTTTGAAAAATCGGAAAGAGGTGTGGTTCCCTTACTTAAACGTTTAATGCCAACCAATCCTGATAAACAAATCGAAGAGTATGAAAAACTCAGTAGAGTTTCTCTGGAGAGTGGGGTCGCTAGGTAGTACCTGTCCATAAACGATAACACCTCGGCAATTATTCTGTAATGGCGGCCATGAAATACAGAGATGTATTTTATGGCCGCTTTTCTTTTCTCTGCTTTCAGATCAAATATGTTAGAAAACAATACTCTTTTAGAAAATATCGCAATCGTTCTGGTGGCCCCAAAATATCCGGAAAATATTGGCTCAGCGGCACGCGCGGCCTGGAATATGGGAATTTCCCAAGTAATAGTCGTAGCTGATGAGTATCCAGATCACGGACGAATGATAAAACTTGCGACTCACCATGCAGCACATCTTATTGACTGTATGGGATTTCATGAAAACCTGGAAGATGCTCTAAAGCCTTTTGCACAGATTGTTGGAACCACCGCCCGCAAGGGGAGACACAGAATCCCCGGTAACAGTCCCAGGGAGATTGTCCAGACCATCCTCCCCCTGTTGCCGAAAAACAAGATTGCCTTTCTTTTTGGCGCAGAAGACCGTGGACTGACCAACGAAGACCTGAAATATTGTCAATTCCGTTCGGTCATTCCAACCTCCGGTTTCTCTTCTCTCAATCTTGCCCAGGCCGTGGCCATACACTGTTATGAAATCTTTCACGCCGTGATCCATGAACAAAAAGAGATATCCCCAAAACCCAAGATAGCCACGTCATATGAAGTTGAGAACATGTATACACACATGGAAAACAGCCTGGATGGGATTGATTTTTTAAAGGAAAAAAGCCATGACTACTATATGCGTAGTATCAGACAATTCTTTGGTCGAATGGAACTCAAGTCAAAAGAGACAAAGTTAATTCAGTCCATTTGTTATCAGTTTCTGTCACATAAAAAATAAAGAAACAATAGAAAACTCTGTTATACAATGACTCTCCTACAGACCTCGTTTGCCTATCCAGTACGCTCTTACAGAAGCAAAGGAAGCCTTTGATCTTAGCTAAAAGTCAATTTCCTGACATTTTTTATTTCAGCTCCAAACGGAGTATGTTAAAGTATAATCTTTTATAGTCAGAAAACAGATCCAGCACGTTACAATCGGATCGCTACTCTTCTGGTTATTTACGGCATAATCAACCTTACATTTAATATGTTACCCTGAGAGTTCTTCCATGCTAGCAGCCAAACTTCAAACTGAAATCCAGAACAAAGTAAATAAAAAGATCGCCCCGTTATTTACCAAATACAATATGGATTTCAGCGGTCTCGAGTCCAGTATGAAATGGAAGCCCATTGTTCTGATAATAGGCAACTACTCTTCTGGAAAATCCACCTTAATCAATGAAATCATAGGTACCGATACGCAGCGAACAGGACAGGCTCCAACCGATGATGCCTTTACCGTCATCACTTCTGAAGGAAGTGGCCGACCGGAAGAAGTTCCTGGGTCCACGCTTATCAATGACGACAACCTGCCATTTGTAAAATTTAAAAAATATGGTGAGAAACTTATCTCTCACCTCTGCCTGAAAAATATCGATGCCCCAGCCTTTAAAGATATGGCCATTATTGATAGCCCTGGGATGCTCGACGCCACCACAGAAAAAGATCGTGGCTACGACTACATGGAAGTACTCGGCGAATTTGCAAAAATGGCAGACCTTATTGTTCTTATGTTTGATCCCCATAAAGCGGGAACGATAAAAGAGACCTACTCTGCAATAAGAAATACTCTTCCTGAAAAATCCGGTGAAGACAGAATTATCTTTGTTATGAGTCGGATCGACGAATGTGACAATATTAGTGATCTTGTCCGGTCCTACGGTACACTGTGCTGGAATATGTCCCAGATGACGGGCCGTAAAGATATCCCCCATATTTATCTCACCTATTCTCCGGATTTGACAAACTCTGTAAAGGCCGATGATTTATGGCCGCAGGAGCGAACGGACCTGAAGGAAAAAATATTCGCTGCTCCAAACCTTCGCTTGAATCATATACTTGAAGATATTGACCGGCAGGTAAATGAACTTCAAATAGTCTGCGAAGCCATGGCTGAGTTCACCCAAAGAGGGCGAAAACTCTTCAGAAAAATAGGTCAGATTACAGCCGGACTTGCCCTTGGTCTATTTTGTTTCGGTGATGTCCTGACAAACAGCCTTATTTCCCTTCCGCAACAAACTCTTATTTCTTCTCTGCGCGGAGAAGGGTTTTCTGCCACAAACCTGATTATACCTCTTATTTTTCTCTGCGGCACCCTGGCTCTTGGAATGTTTGCCTTTACTAATTTCGGATTTAAAGGGCTTCTCAAAAAAACACTCTCGGACAGCAGCACTCTGGTTGCCGACCTTAAGAATGAGTACCGCAGAAATCTCTGGAATAAAATGGCATCGAAAGTGAATCTTCTTGTGGAAAACAGCAGGGCGAAAGATATTTGGCAGGCTCATTCCGGTAACCTGAACAAAATACATCGATTTCTCGAGGGTGACCTGAAAAAATATTATGAGAAATTACGATCCTGATGGAACCTCTTTATAATTGACAAAGCCACCGCACGGTAACGGTTAGTAGTGCGGTGTGGTAACCACCAAAAACGACGATAAAGGTAACGGGTATCCCCTTATTGTAATCAACCTCCCTCCTTTTTTTTCACAACGATAAAGCTGCAACGTATCTTATCTACTAGTATCACTCCTTTTTTTGCAATCAATCAACACCTGATAAGTATTACTGGAATTTGGCATTGTTTTCGCATGCACTTTCATAGACATTATACATTACAAATACTTTCTCTCTATGGTGATACTATGCTACCCGCTGTCAACTCTGCTCTCTCTGGACTCCAGGCATTTGGCACAAAAATGAACTCCAATGCGAACAATATCGCCAATGCTTCATCGGAAGGGTACAAGAAATCACGTGTCAGCATGGCTAGTCAGGCACCACAGGGAGTAAAGGCATCGGTAGAAACAATCGATAGCCCTGGATCAATGATGCTTGAAGAAACAAGCAATGGAAGTGAGTTGGTGGAACTGTCAAACGTTGATTTAAGTGAGGAACTCCCTGATTCACAGCTTAACGCCCGCTTTTATCAGGCCAATCTCAAGACCCTGGAGACCGTTGATGATATGACTGAGAGTCTCTTAAATATCAAAGCATAACGTAACTATTCAGCAGCACCCCAATTTCGGGATTCTAGCTGAATACTTACAACATAATAGATAATACTTTTCTTCCCCTGGTCTGTTCTGCAGACCTACTTCTCCTCCACCCGCTGTAGCGGACAATCGCTGCAGCGGGGTTTTTTCTTTTTGCAGAACTCTTTCGCCACAGCAACAATCAGAGCGTGAAATTCATTAAAAAGAACCGTATCTTCAGGAAGATTATCCATAAACTCCTGCTGGAGACTGAAGTAATCGGTATCTTCTTCAACCAACTGGTGACGAGAAAAAACCCGATGTGTGTAGGTATCAATTACAAAAACAGGCTTTTTAGCTGCATAGAGTAGAATGGCATCGGCTGTTTCTGGCCCCACACCTTTTACTTTCAATAAATTATCACGGCTCTCTTCCAAACTGTCTTCAAAGAAAAATTCAAGCACACCTTCATATTTTTCTTCTATCATCTGAAACAGATTTTTCAGCCTTCGAGCCTTTATATTATAATAGCCGGAAGGTCGAATATATTCGGCAAGCTGATTCTGCTCTATCGTTAGCAGTGCCGAAAAAGAAAGCTGGTCGTTTTCTTTTAGATTAACAAGAGCCTTTTCCACATTTTTCCAATTTGTATTCTGGGTCAAAACAGCCCCCACCATCATCTCAAGTGGCGTATCACCAGGCCACCATCCTTGGGAACCATAATGGGCATACAACCTTTCATACACTCTTAAAAAGAGATTACTGTTCTCCTGAATCATCTACTCAATCAATCCCCAAGGCAGATGCCTATCTCTCTTGCCGTGAAAACTTTATCGTTATTCAAGTCTACTTTTTTACGAGATCTCACCGCGTCCGCTAATGGAACGGCCCTCATGTTTGGAGAAATCAAAGCAACCATATGACCAAATTTCTCTTCCTCAACAAGGCGTACTGCCGCAGCACCAAAGCGCATGGCCAGCAGACGATCAAAAGTCGTTGGTGAACCACCACGCTGCAAATGCCCAAGAACAAGAGAACGTGTATCTTTTTTAGTGCGTTTCCGTATCTCAGCAGCCACCCATTCCCCCACACCTCCAAGAAGTAGCTCGCTGCGCCCTACTTCCCCAGTCCCCTTGCTGATAACACTGCCACCCGCAACAACGGCACCTTCTGCAACCACTATAATTGCATAATCTTTTTCATGGAGCGCATTATCCATTATTTTCTCACAGACTTTCCCCATATCAAAGGGAATCTCAGGAATGAGTATCACATCCGCCCCTCCTGAAATCCCCGAATAGAGAGCAATCCATCCGGAATCCCTCCCCATAACCTCTACAACCATAACCCGATCATGGGATTTTGCCGTTGAATGAAGTTTATCCAATGCCTCGGTAGCCGTTGATACTGCAGTATCAAAACCAAAGGTCCGATCGGTTGCCTCCAGATCATTGTCAATTGTTTTGGGAACACCAATCACAGGCATTCCTTTTTCAGCAAACTTCCTGGCAATTTCAAGACTGCCATCTCCTCCAACAGCAATATGACAGTGAAACCCCATCCGTTTAAAATTGTGGAGTATTTTATCAGATACATCTATAACTGTTATCTCTCCGGCAAGATTTTCAACCGGCATGGCAAAGGGATCACCTTTATTGGTTGAACCAATAATTGTCCCTCCCGTTGAGTAAATATCCTCCACATCATCAACAGACAATCGAACAAGCTCATCCATATCAAGCAGTCCCTTATACCCGCTTTTACTCCCATACACCTCCCATCCCTTTTTATAGCAGGCATGAACAACTGCATAGATAACAGCATTCAACCCAGGTGCGTCACCACCACCAGTGGAAATAACAATTTTTTTCATAAAAAAACCTTTTCCCTTCACTTTTTCGTTAGAATATGAAATATTATAGTTGAAATAAAAGATACTTACTCAATATTTTACAATAAACTTATTTCAATAATCATTCTCTCAAAGAGAGTCACACCCTTTCTAAGAATGATTTTCACAGAACAAGGATTGACTTCTCAAGGTGAGTTATTATTGTATAATATCATCTTCACAGATGATGAAAAGAACAATCTAACACAGTGTATCGAATTACATTATTTTTAATTGGCAAATGAAACAAAGGTTTTTTCCTTTGCTATCTTTTTATTTTTACAGGAGGTTTTCATGTCTGATTTCACAGTAACAGACGAGGCAGTTGTAAAACTCAAGGAATACTTAGAACAGAACAATATCAGTTCTGCTCTCCGTATCGCCTTAATGCAAGGCGGCTGAGCTGGCCCTTCATTGGGATTGGCTCTGGATGAGCCAAAAGACAACGATAAAGTTTACGACCAAGATGATCTTAAATTTTTGGTTGAAGAAGGTTTAATGACTACCTGCGGTACCATCACGGTTGAGTTTATTGATGCTGGTCCGCGTTCGGGTTTTGGAATCACTTCCACCAACTCCATTGGTGGTAGTGGTGGCGGTTGTAGCTCCGGATCCTGCGGATCAGGCGGTTGCGGCTGAACAAACCATGCTTTACCAAGTGGTGAATCCTGTTCCAGGGTTCACCACTTTTTTTTACCGTTTTTTCCAGCTCCACCTCTATGCAATTTTCTTGCCAAATACTTGACACACCACTCCTCAATCCTTAAGTTTTCCTACAAAGACAAATACTATCAGATTTAGCCATCTGATTTTACGATATTTTTTGTGTGCTTTGGCCACAAATAAAATAAAGGGGAAAAACAATGCAATTCGACAAATTTACCATAAAGTCACAGGAAGCGATACAGACCGCCCAACAGCTTGCCCAAGATAATAACAACCAGGAGATCAAAACCTCACACCTGGTAAAAGCCATCCTTGAGCAACCTGAAGGCGTGGTTGTTCCAGTACTGCAGAAAATTGGAACCGATCCGTCAAAGGTTCTTATGGAAACCGGAAAGCTCATAGCTGACATCCCCCAGGTAAGTGGTGGTGGCGCTGGACAGGCCTACTTATCTACTGCCTTGCGAAAGATCGTTGACACCTCTTTCAACACTGCCAGCCAGATGCAGGATGACTTTGTCAGCCAGGAGCACCTTTTTCTAACCATTATCAAGGATAGAAAATCGGCGACCTCCAAAATGCTCAAGCGACTTGGTATCGACGAGAAAAACTTTCTTAATGCCCTCACCACCATTCGTGGAAACCAGAGGGTAACAGATCAATATCCCGAAGAAAAGTACCAGGCTCTTGAAAAATATACCCGCAACCTGACAGATGTTGCACGACAGGGAAAGCTTGATCCGGTTATCGGAAGAGACGAGGAAATCAGAAGAATCATCCAAGTCCTATCCAGACGAACCAAAAACAATCCCATCCTGATCGGTGAACCCGGTGTCGGCAAAACTGCCATTGCGGAAGGTCTAGCACTCCGTATTGTTAATGGCGACATTCCAGCCACCCTCGACGGCAAACAGGTATTGTCACTGGACCTCGGATCCCTGATCGCAGGAGCCAAATACAGAGGAGAATTTGAAGACAGACTCAAAGCCGTACTGAAAGAAGTTGAAAGCCGAGCCGGAGAAATCATTCTCTTTATTGATGAAATCCATACTCTTGTTGGAGCGGGAGCTGCAGAAGGTTCCATGGATGCCTCAAATATGCTCAAACCTGCTCTGGCACGTGGAGAGCTACACTGCGTCGGAGCCACCACCATAGATGAATTCCGTAAGTATATCGAAAAGGATGCCGCCCTTGAGCGAAGATTCCAACCGGTTCTGGTTGAAGAGCCCAGCGAAGAAGACACCATCGCCATCCTGCGCGGCATCAAAGAGAAATACGAACTGCACCACGGAGTTCGTATCCAGGACGCAGCCACGGTTGCAGCGGTTATGCTTTCAAGCAGATATATCAGTGACAGGTTTCTCCCGGATAAAGCCATCGACCTGATGGATGAAGCAGCTGCCAAACTTCGCATCGAAATAGACTCCATGCCAGCCGAAATCGACAACCTGGAACGTACCAAAATCAAACTTGAAATCGAAAAAGAGGCCCTCAAGCGCGAAAAAGACAAGGCTTCCAAAGAGCGACTCGAAGAACTAAACAAAAAGCTTGGTGAACTGAATGACGAATTAACATCCCTTAAGGGCCAATGGACCATTGAACGAGATATGATCCAGGCAATCCGTCAAGCCAAGGCCGATATTGACGAGGCCAAAATAGAGGAACAAAAAGCAGAACGATCCGGAGACCTGAGCAAAGCTGCTGAAATTCGTTACGGACAAATTGTTGAGTTGCAAAGCAAACTGGACAGCGCCAAGGCCAAGCTTCACGAAGTCCAGGAAACTCAGCATATGCTCAAAGAAGAAGTAAGCAGTGAAGACATAGCAGAGGTTGTTGCCAAGTGGACAGGTATCCCGGTTGACAGACTCCTTGAAGGTGAAAAAGACAAGCTGGTCCACGCAGAAGGAGAACTAAGCAAACGGGTTATTGGCCAGGAAGAGGCCATCACGTCCGTATCAAATGCAGTGCGAAGGGCAAGAGCTGGCCTCCAGGATCCAGACAGACCACTTGGATCATTTATCTTTCTTGGACCAACCGGAGTCGGCAAGACAGAACTGGCCAGAAGTCTAGCAGATTTCCTCTTTGATTCCGACCAGGCCATGGTCCGAATCGATATGTCTGAGTTTATGGAAAAACATTCCGTTGCAAGACTTATTGGAGCGCCTCCCGGCTACGTTGGATATGACGAAGGCGGCTACCTGACAGAGGCAGTACGCAGACGCCCCTATGCTGTTATCCTCCTTGATGAAATCGAAAAAGCTCACCCAGATGTTTTCAACGTACTGCTCCAGGTTCTTGATGATGGCCGTATGACAGATGGCAAAGGAAGAACAGTTGATTTTAGAAATACCATTATGATTATGACATCCAATCTCGGCAGTGACCTGATAATTAAAATGGCCGAAAATCAGGAGAGTGAGGCAACAATCGCAAATCAAATCGAGGAAATCCTTCACCAGCAGTTCAAACCAGAATTTTTAAACAGGGTGGACGAAACAATTATTTTCCACAGTCTCTCCAAAGAGAATATGTCAGGTATCATTGACATCCAGCTGGAACGGCTCAAGAAACGCTTGATGGACCGAAAAATTACGCTCGAAATTAGCAACAATGCCAAAGACTATCTGGTTACCAGTGGATACAACCCACTCTTCGGAGCAAGACCTCTTAAAAGGGCAATTCAAAAACACCTTGAAAATCCACTAGCCATGGAAATCCTAGAAGGAAGGTTTCTGGAAGGCTGTACAGTTAAAGTGGACCTGGAAGATGATACACTCTCCTTCAACTCAAACTAAACAACTAACAATTAACAACTAAAAGGGGGAAAGCACGATTGACTTTGCTTTCCCCCTTTCTTTTTTATTCAGGATATGTTTGCATAGCCACGATATAAATGACCACCAAAACTACTCAACCAGCACTTGGAGCATATAATGGCCAGCGACGTTAACGATATAACCATACAGTACGAAGAAGACGGACAGGTACTTGTCCAGCAACTGGATAAAGAGATTCTGACAAAAGGAGCATGGGCCACCATTATCTTCCGCTACCAGAACTGGAGTAAGGCAAAAAGTGAATTTGCCAAAGAGATGTTCACCATCAGACGATACCAGAAACGCAATGGCGAGTATCTCCCCAAATCAAAATTCAATATTTCAAGCGCTGAGCAGGCAAAAAAAATAATGGCAGCTCTCGAAAAGTGGGTTAACGAATAAAACAGGGATAAACGCATGTACTTTCCGGTGGCAGACATTGAGCTTTCTCCCTTTATTCCACCCGTAGTTGCATGCGTTATTTCTTTCTTCACTTCAATGGCAGGAGTATCAGGGGCTTTCCTCCTTCTTCCATTTCAGGTTTCAGTTCTCGGATTTACTACCCCCGCAGTCAGCAGTACCAACCATCTCTTCAATATCGTAGCCATTCCCGGAGGAGTATACCGCTTTATAAAAGAAGGCCGAATGCTTTGGCCCCTTACCTGGCTTGTAGTTATCGGCACACTGCCAGGTGTTCTTGGAGGGGTTCTTATCCGAATCATTTATCTGCCATCTCCTGAAGGTTTCAAAATCTTTGTAGGGCTCGTCCTCTTATATATAGGTGTAAAACTTAGCATTGACCTTATTCAACGAAAAAACTCCGATAAAAAAGCTGGCACCATATCGGAATTCAAAATAACGAATGCAAAAGTAACCATCCACTCACTGCAGTACACCTTTAACGAAAAAACGTACGCTATAAACACCCTGGCTGTCATTGTACTCAGTCTTATTGTTGGTTTAATAGGGGGAATATATGGAATTGGTGGCGGAGCAATCATTGCACCATTCTTTGTTACCATCTTCAAACTGCCAATTCACACGGTAGCAGGAGCCAGCCTTATGGGGACATTTATCACCTCTTTTGTCGGAGTCCTCTTTTTTCAGCTCCTTGCGCTGTCTTCTTTTATCCCTAATCAACAGATCGCACCGGACTATAAACTAGGTTTTCTTTTTGGCCTTGGGGGAATTATTGGAATTTACCTTGGCGCAAGAGCCCAAAAATACTTCCCGTCAAAAATTATTAAAACAATACTTACTGCCATTCTTCTCTTTACCGCAGCGAAATACATTTTATTCCCCTGAAAAAAACACCTATAATCAGCCCCCTCGCAGAAGAGTTTATTTCATATCAAAATAACCTCACAAAAAGCATTGACAGTGTCATCGTGATTGAGTAGTTTGCCGCGGTCGCTGAGTGAGGGAGGATGACAAAAATGCATCCTTCAAGAAAGTTCAGATTGAGTCAATTTAGTTGTTGACACAAACAATTTGAACGATTAACTTAGCGCCTCGCAGCAGGCTCGACCTGCAAAGCATCTCATTAAACAGATGCTGAAACGATCCTTGAAAACTGAATAACAATACAAAAGCAAACGGGCCCGACCGACATATTTATATGTCAAATGGGCAAAAACTTTGTAATTCAAAGTAAACGCCTTTATTCACTCTGACTTGTC
>Ga0307929_1000143_pt1 | contig 71705 bp, 59 predicted proteins | sample AceLakmetage1330_FD_203160 | JGI IMG/M metagenome (GOLD analysis project Ga0307929, IMG submission 203160) | Saline water microbial communities from Ace Lake, Antarctica - #1330 | ecosystem: Environmental > Aquatic > Non-marine Saline and Alkaline > Saline | place: Antarctica: Ace Lake... | reverse complement strand
TTAAACTCATAATGTTAGATTGGAGGTTTCACACTCTAAAAGAATCCCAGTTTAACGCACGTAATAATTCCTCTCCTTTACAATTAGCGGGTGTTGAGTTGCCTAAAATTTATAACTGGCTTACATACATTAGAAAGAATTATTCTAAAATAGCAACCTAATCGTCTACCAGTGCCGAATTTTCAATAGTGCCACTGTATCTTCCCGATTCTGATTCACCACCGGATATAAATTTTTTCGGATCCGTCAGAAGAAAAAGACACCTGACCATCCAGGCCCCCCGGGCCGGATAGTCATAGCTGAGCCGGATCTCTTCCAGGCGGACCGGCCGGGGGAATCTAAAAACAGCCTGGTAACTGTGGGCGGAAAATTCACGCCCCCCTTCCCGCAAAATCTGAGATGAAGAAATCTCCGCCGGGGGATGACCGGTTATGTTGGAAGGCCACCGGTCCAGGTACGCGTCGGCGGTCTCTCGCCCCAGCCGGACAGGAAGGACGGATGATCTTCCATCGGTTTGCCGGCACTCTATCCGTCCTACCTCGGTTCCTTCCGGAAGAGGGACCGTATCCATTGTGGATGAGATCAGGCCAATCCCCGACACCTTAATTTTACTATCCGGGCGGATCGTAACCCCGGAATCTCCGGAGAGGACTGTCTCTGCCCCGAGATCGATCACTCCGTCGGCGGAGATCTCTTTCGAAAGACAATATTCCGAATTACTCCGGAAGATCCGGGGCCGAACCGTGGTGGGGGAAAGCGGAAGTTCATAGGAGCGTTCTCCAAATATCCTCAAGAGCTTTCCTTCCGAATCGAGAAAACCTATCGACAGTTCGGTCGCCCCGGGCCATATATCCCGCGGCACCCGTATTTTGACCAGAGCAACCAGATATTCTTCCCCGGGCGATCGCGGCAGAGAAACCGGGGTCAGGAGGATCGCTTTGCCGGAGCGGGACGACTTCAGCTTGATCAGCGGTAGCAGTTCCCGGTCCACTCCCGGAAGGGTCTGATAATACAGGGTGAGGCCGAAGACATCATCCCCATGGATAACCGGGGGGATGAGGCTGCTCCCCAGAAGGACCAGTTCGTTCCCGAAACGCGCCCACGCGCGGAGCGGAGGAAGAAGATCGTCCGCTATCTCCGACGCGTCCGGCGGGCCGGAGAGATACCCCGGTTCTTTCCGGAGTTCAGCCAGAGCCCTCCAGGCCTTCTGATGGAGCGGAGAGATCTCGGCCGCGCGACGGAAGGATTCTGCGGCAGGCTTATAATCCTCCATGGCCCGGTAAACTCTTCCTAACTGGTAATAAATATCGGCACAATCCGGCAGATTATTTTTTGCCTGAAGCAGAGCTGTCTCAGCTTTAGAGGAAGAGCAATCCTCCAATTCGAACCGGGCTCTTCCCAGCCAGTAATATCCTTCCGGAAAATCAGAAGAAGCTACCCGCCCGGCGATCCGTTCTACCTCCTCCCAGGCCCCGAGACCGGCGCAGGAGAGGATGGCCTGCCGGGCCCGGCCCGGAGTGGACGCGCCCCGCTCAAAATCGAATTCAAAGAGTCGGGCCGCCCGGGCCGGGCAACCAAGACTCTCATAGAGACCGGCCAGACTATAATAATCCGAGGGAGGGATACCGAATATCGGTTCAATCAATGCCGGATGATACCAGGCCGCCAGAGCCCGATCGGGCAGGGCGGATTCCTCGCCTTCCACCCCTTCAAACCAGACCGACCGGGTATAGTGCCAGGAAAAAAGAATATGGTCAAAAAGCCATTCTTTAGGATTGCGGCCGCCCCGGTTAAGCAGCGGGGGGCGGTAAGAGAAAACCGCTATCCCGATCACCACCACGATGAGACATACCGAAACTGTAATAAAAAACACCTTCTTCAATAATGTGCCCTTAGCATTATCTGTAACACTTTAGCTCTTTGGAATTATTGCTTCCAATGTCCAGGTTCGTAGTGCAGGACTTTAGTCCTGCTTTATCTGAGCAGAATTAAAAGCAGCGGCTCCGCCGCTGCTTTTACTCCAATCTCCGTAAAACTCCAGATCCTTCACTTCCACCTCATCCCCGATATGAAGTTTATCTTTTTGGATGATGATCTGGGCGGAAGCGGCATTGGAGGGGGTTATCCCGTTCATGACCACGTGCTTCCATCCATCGTCCTCATCGGTCACCAGCCGCACTCCCAGATATGAGTTGGTAACTTTCTCACCGGGGCGGGCGTAGAAATAAATCCCGGGATAGGGCGAGTATCTCTCGTAATGCCGCTCCGCCCCCCGGAACCTGACGGAGAGCTGGAAGATCCGATCCGGCTTGACGGAGATCTTTCCAGTGATCCCGATCGCGTCAAGGTCGGGGAGCTTGCAGAGACCGGGGAAAGTCTCCTCCACGAACCGGACCGGTCCCCGACAGTAACTGACCGACAGCCCCGGAATGTCGAGATCGATCTCAACCGGCTGGAAACCGGGTGGATAGTGCCGCTTCTCCGGATTGCCTCCCACCCACCAGATCCCGGCCTCAGTCAGCCTGGTCGGGACGTCATCGACCAGCATCTCCTGGAGCCCGGGGGAAAGATACTGACGGAGATAAACCAGATGGTAATACCAGATTCCTCCCGAAGGAATGATCGCGTCGCCGGGTCGGGCGTGCTCCTCTAGGTAAGAGACAAGCTCGCGCCAATCGTACTTGAGACGGCTCCCGATAGGATAACTCCAGTCCCGATAGTATAGTTTGAGCGGCCGGATCGCAAGAAGAGAGAAGACCAGAAGAGCCGGGAGATAGACCATTACCGGTCGAAATTTCTTCTTCGACCTCCGGTGATATAGAGTCATAACCACATCTGAGAGACGCTCTACCCCGGCGGCGATTAGGAGACAATAGACCGGAAGCAGAAATATCAGATAGCGTGCGCCGAAGATCCGGGAAGGCTTTACTATAAAAAAAGTGATGAATGGGAGCGTCGCGGTGATCATCAGATAAAGAACCGCCGAACCATACCGCTTCAGGGACCCCTCCACCCCGACCACAAGTAAGGAAAAATAGATATAGAAAGCGAATCCCGAACCAGCGCCGAAGAGGATTAGGATAGTAGTGAGATCGGTCAGCTTTACTCCCCGGACTATCCCCTGGGCAATCGGAGACGCGCCGACATTTATCGCCACAAAGGAATCTTTTGAGAATGTGTTCTCGACTACCGGGATTATCCGGGGAAGAAATAACATACCTATAACCAGCAGGCTCCCCCAGAAAAACCACTGTCGGCGATCGCGATTGGCTGGAGAACGGTTCATCAGATACCTCAATCCGACAAAGATCACCTCGCCACCCAGCAGAAAGACCGCGAAGAGATGGGTATAGAGAGCCAGAGTGGTGGCCAGGATATAACCGATCCACGATCGACGCTTATTATCTTCCAGCGCCCGCCAGAAAAAGTACTGGGAGAGCAGTCCCGCCAGAACCAGCAGGGCATACATCCGGCCTTCCTGGGAATAGCGGATATGGAAAGACGAGACGGCCAGCAGAAACGCGGCAAAGAGACCCACCCGGCGATTAAAAAATTGCTTACCCGCCAGATAGATTATCCATACCCCGAGTACCCCCCAGATGGCGGCGGAGAGACGGAGAACCAATTCATTATGACCGAGGAGAAGGAAATAATGGTTAATAATCTGGTTGAGGGGAGAATGGACCGGGGCGGCGCTGATGGCATTGATGATATAAGGGATGCTCCTCTTGGCAATATGGAGTTCAAATATCTCATCATGGAAGTAGCACTGCTCTCCCAGACCATAAAAACGCAGCCCCGCCCCCAGGAGAATAATCCCTATTAGTAGAAAGTCACATCTCCATTTTTTCATGATGGATCTTCTTCTTTATTAAGACCGAATAGAACTTAGCTTCGCAGCTTTTTGGCCACTACGACACAAAGAAAAGAATTAAAGGTTCAATAACCACGTCTCTTCTTATTTTATGGGTTTTTCTTTTTGCCTTTGTGGCAGATTAAGATTGCTTCTGCGCGGCTATAATAAGGTTTAAGCCAAACGGCGGAATAAGCGGCATCCGGAGCAATAAATTATCTATCGAGGTGAGGATTTTCCATGCCTGAGGGTCCTGGATAAAAAACTTGATCCCGGTGCCATATCCGCTCAGCATATAGAAAGGTCCGCCGAAGTATTCAATCTTCTCTACAGCCATTGAGGTTGAGGAGAATAACCGGATAATATCCCCGGATCTATATTCATTTCCCTGTACTTCCTTTGGTTTTTTTAAGGCTGACGCCGCGAGTTTTCGGGGTAATGCTCCCATCCAACTCCTGATTGGAAGTAAAAGAATAAAACGGCCATTGTCAGTCAGTAACCTCTCCGCTTCACTTAAAAATCGTTCCGGGTGATCCAGGTGCTGAAATACCGCCCGGCTGACGATCAGGTCAAAAGAACCGGCGTCAAAACCGGTCTCATATACCGAGCCGGCGCGGAAATTAATATCTTCGAATTTACTCTTACATAACTTTATCATCTCTTCCGAGATATCAATCCCATATCGTTTTGCCCCGGGATATCGCTTTAACTGATCAAGTAATACCCCCCCCCCGCATCCCATATCCAGAATATTTGCCGGATTATTGTCAATCAGGGAGAGCATCTTATTGATGGAACCATAATACTGCGATTTCGCCGCCGGGAATCGGAAATAATATTCCATGAAGAAATCGTCAGTATATTTTTCAAAGGTATCTTCCGCCATAATTTAGCGCCTGCGGCGCTAAATTAGTCTTGAACCAAGACCAATATAATTATATCAGATCAGCGCCGAAAGTTATTTTAATGATTTTTACGATATTTTTTTGAAAAACGCCCAGTATGCTTTTCTTCAGACAATACTATCAATAAACTCTTTGATTGCCAGGTATAACGAGTGGAGCGACAATTAATACCCCGGATTATTCATTCCTTATCCGGGGGTAGCATAGATTAAAATACGATTCCGGGCAGCAAATATCCGGGAGACGAGGAAAATCACCCGGAGCAACCCTTTCGCCCCCCATTTCATATCAAGGTTGTCCAGACAGGTATCCTCGCCGGTCCAGTATAAAACTTTAAATCCGGACTTTTCCAGCAATAACCGGAGACTTTCAGGGCTGAAATACTGAAGATGGCTGATGAAATAAAACTTCTTCAAGGGGCCGGATATTTTTTTCTTGGATATCTTCCAGATAAACTCAGCCAGCCAGGTTAAGAGACAATTCCGGTTGGGGACTGTTATCGCCAGTACCGAACCGGAACTGACCGTCCGGCCTATCTCTTCCAGAAACTTCCGGGGAGTCGGCTGGTGCTCTACCACGTCCCATAAGGTTACCAATTGATAGTCCGCAAGATCATCCGGAACGGTCTCGCGAACTTTAATCCCGAGCTTTTTTTTCAGGTAGTCCCGGGCCGGCCGGCTGGGTTCAACCCCGTCAACCTCCCACCCGCCGGCCGCGGCGACCCGGAGGAACTGTCCGAAGCCGCAGCCGATATCCAGCAATCTCCCCGGGCTGACAAACCGCCGGGCCAGACTGAGGCGGCGCGGGAGCATCTTCCGGCAACGCGGCGCCGCCCGATCCTCATCGCTGCCGGTATAAAATTTCTTCCACTCGGGAAAATACTTTTCGATAAGAACCATATCCCCGGAATAAAGGCCGGCAAAGATACCATCCAGTACTTCCGGGGAAGGAACCGGGTACTGAAACTGATGACCGCAGGATTGACAGGACCGGATGGTCACAACCGGGAGATGGAATCTAATCTCCGTATCAGGACTGGAGCAGATAGGGCAAGTTGCATTGTTCTCAGTCATATATTGAAATTCTAAATAAATCCTAAATTCGAATGACCAAATGTTCGAAATCTCGCCCGCTTGGGCTCATTTGTTTTGGGTTTTCAATTTTAGTCATTTGACATTTTTTAGGATTTCGATATTAGATATTAGGATTTTAGAGCTTACGAACTTTTCGAGTAAGCTCATGCTATGCTTGATCTCCCCACCTCTTAATACTCCGGCAGATCCGCCAGATGGTTTTTTCCCCCAGCGAATTAAAAGTCGGAAGGCTGATCCCTCGCCGGGAGAGAGATTCCGCCACTGGGAAGCGCGTTTGAGAACGATAGGGGGTAAGACGATTCATCGGGACGAAGAAGGGACGGGAGTCAATCCCCTCGGCCGCTAATCGGGCCGCCAGCTGATCCCTGGTCAGGGGGAACTCCTTATCTATAAGAATGGAATAAAGCCAGCACACTCTTTTACAATTATCCATCTCCCGCGGCACGGTTATGCCTCGCACTCCGCCCAGGTAGTGATCGTAGAGATCGGAAATCCTTCTTCTTTCCTCCAGCAGACGATCGATCTTTCTGAGCTGAGCGACCCCCAGGGCGCATTGAAGATTGGTGAGCCGATAGTTGTAGCCTATCACCGGATGATGATATCTTCTCCCCCGGCTACCATGATCTTTCAGCATGTTAATCTTATCCCGCAGGGCGGCATTTCCGGTTACCGCCATCCCCCCTTCCCCGGTTGTCATGATCTTATTCCCGAAGAAGCTGAAGCATCCGATCCGGCCGAAGGATCCGACCCGGCTCCCGCGATATTCCGCCCCATGAGCTTCGGCGCAGTCCTCAATCACCCATAGACCATGGAGACGGGCAATCCTCATAATCGCATCCATATCACAGGGATTCCCATATAGATGAACTGCGATAATGGCCCGGGTCTTCTTCGTAATCGCTCTTTCTATCTCTTCCGGATCGATATTGAAATCTTCACCGCGAACATCGACAAAGACCGGCCGCGCCCCGGTGAAGGTAACCACATTAGCGGTGGCGACAAAGGTCAGCGACGGGACGATCACTTCATCACCGGGTCCAATCCCCAGGGCCAGGAGAGCCAGGTGTAGCGCGGCGGTGCCGGATGATACGGAGCAGCCGTACTTAACCCCGCAGAAATCCGCGAACCCTTCCTCGAACTCCTGGACATACTCACCCAGATATGAGATCCAGCCGGTCCGGATCGCTTTATCGACCAGCTTCTGTTCTTCAGGCCCAAGCGCTGGTTGAGATACTGGTATCTTTTTCATAATTGTTTCGTTGGTAGGTTATTCATATTTTGTATATCCAATAAAGCTAATTAGTGTCTGAACGAAAACCCCGATTTTTGGTAGCCGCAGGCTTTAGCCTGCGCAAGCAATAGAATACAACGCTTTCTATGGCAACCAATTAACGCACCTTAAAAGGTGTGGCTACCACTCATCCCCCACAAAAATCGGGGTTTTCGGTCAGACACTAACTAGCACCACGAAGAGCACAAAGGTTTTCTGAGAAAGTATCTGTGTTTTGTTTTTTCCTTAACGATCCTTCGTGAACTTCGTGTCCTTCGTGGTTAAATGACTTTTTGAGTAAGGTCGAGATAAACAAATTAACCAAACAGTGCGTGGAATTTTAAGGACAGGGTAGCTTTCGTATAAAGGAGAAAGATCGGCAGAAAGCTAGTCTTGCTTTCTCCGCTGGTGCGTAGCTCGTAATAGACCGGGACCTCTAATATACTCTGTCTCTTCCTGGCCGCGTAATAGAGCAGCCGGAGGAAATAATCTCCATATCCCCGGAAGATCGTATCCCAGGGGAGATCGTAAAGAGCAGAGCGGCGGATAGAGAAGAGTCCACTCAGGTTATCCTGAACGTGCGTCCGCAGTAATGTCCGGATAAAAAATAAATTATAGAGGAAACTGAGATAGTAGCGCCGAACATCACGCATCCCGCCATAGGAGATAAATCTGGAACCAACGACTATGGTATAATATTTCTGAAGATCTATTAACTGGGGTAAGATATCCGGATTGTGGTTAAAATCGGTATCCATAACTATAACGATCTCACCAGATGATTCCAATATTCCCCGTCGGATTGCCGTCGCCAGACCCCGCTCATCTTTTCTGATGATACACCGGATCGATTTATCACCCCCGAACTGCTCCCGCACCAGCCTCCCCGTGCCGTCCGGGCTGTTGTCATCGACTACAATAACTTCATATTCTTCATCCCGGACCATGAATATTTCTCTGATCGCGTCAACTAAAGGAACAATATTATCCCTTTCGTTATAGGTGGGAAGAATAATAGATACTAAATCTTTCATATTATATTATATTCTTTAAGCTTAATGGTTATCCACTTTTCACTTTTTGATCATCAAATATATTACTATACTATATAATTCCGAGTATAGATGTAAAGAAGGGAACGAAGCGGGCTAGGTTCTGCTTGCATCCCTATGACTATCGGGGCTGCTTCGGAATTTCCCCGAAATACTTCGGGATCCCGGTTTGTTTAATTGATATTACCGGGACAATAAATGTTAAAAAAAAGGTAGCCGCAGGCTTTAGCCTGCGTTTATTGCGCACCCTAAAGGGTGCGGCTACCAAAAGTTAGCGCGAAGCACTAAGTTCCTAATGAGGAGTAATATATTACATACTATTACCAATCACCCACTACTTCGCGATACCGTGACCACTACATTCTGGTCCAGCCTGGGGAAAGGGGCCGGGTTCTTGATCCCGTTCTTCATCGCCGCCTGGTTCGGAGCCGACTCCCAGACCGATGCCTTCTTCTTCTGCTACACCGCGATCTTCTTCATCTCCAATATCATCGGCCGGGTGATCGAAAGCGTCATCGTCCCGTTCATAGCCCAGACCGCCGGAGAGGGCAAGGATGTGGGAGGTTTTATCGGAAGGCTGATGATCCTCACCACCATCGGATCTATCATACTGACCATCGCCTTCCTGAGCGTGCTCCTTCCACTGCTGCCGCTGATAACCCGCTTTAATCCGGAAGAAATTCAACTGGTCAGAAGCATCCTGGTTCTGATCTCCCCGCTTATTCTCCTTGTCCTTAACGCGAGTATCCTGGCGGGGGCACTGAATGCCTTCAAACACTTCGCCATCCCGGCCGTCTCGCCCGCCTTCCGGGCCGGCATCATGCTTCTCTTCGTGCTCATCTTCAGAGACACACTGGGGATAAAAGCGGTAGCGATCGGTTATGTCCTGGGAGAACTGGGCCGTTTCCTGATCCTCACCGCCGCTGTAATCCGGTGGGGGATCCGGCCGGTCTGGGGCGGCGGAGATAGGGTGCGGGAGTTCTTTGTCACCGCCTGGAGGCAGTCATTGGGGATGGGCGCGATAGGGTTGAGTCAGATGATCGATAAACTCATGGCCTCCTGGCTGGCCGTGGCCGGTTCCATCTCCATCCTCTTCTACGCGGAATGGCTCTATAACATGCCGGTCATCTTTCTAAGCAGCGGCCTGATGGTCACAATCCTCTCACACTGGTCAAACCGGGTCTACCAGGGCCGTGAGGAATACGATCTCAAGCGATCGATGAAAAAAATGCTGCGCCTGGTAACTTTTGTCTCTTTTATCCTCATCATCCCGGCCATACTCCTGCTCCGTCCGATTATCACCATAGCCTTCGACCGGCCCGGATTCGGGGATGCCAATATCATCAACCTATCCCGGATCTACCTGATCCTGATCGTCACCATCCTGGCCGACATGCTCAGCATCGTCATGACCCGGGTCTGCATTATATACAAACAGACCGTCATCATCCGCAACCTGGGTTTTCTTCGCCTGTCCCTTAAAATCGGACTCAATCTTCTCCTGCTGCCCTTCTGGGGAATCTACGGTCTGGCGGTATCGACGGTCCTGACACACTATTGCGCCCTCTTCTACCTATGGCACCGAGTCTCCCGAATTACCCAGAACAGTCATCCTAACCTCTAACCCCTCCCTTATCTGACAGAACACGTCAAGCGTGTTCTGTCAGATAAGCATTCCCCTGGAATCCAGTAAAATTTTTTTGAAGAAAATTTTCAACATTTTCATCGGTTAAATGATAACCTGAAAGGGTCAACTTTGTGCTTCGTGATTTTCTCTCCCGAAATCCTTCGGGATCCCGGGTTGTTTAATTGAGAATATCGGGACCGAAATACTTCGGGATCCCGGGTTGTTTAATATATAAGTCTCGGGACAATACCCATTAGGAAAGCAGAAGGGTAAGTATTTGAATTCTCCTGATTCCCTGCTTTCCTTAGATGAATAGTTGCCCTAGCGAAGTGAGAGCTAAGTTCTTGTTTCGGAATTTTCCCGATATCCATCGGGATCCCGATTTCAGTTGTTTTTAATTAAAATGTATCGGGACAATAAAGCTTCTGGGGGAGGGTCTTCCAGCCCCGATAATCGCGGCTGGAAGCCGCTCCCACAGTTGGGAAGCTAAGTTCTAATGAACTCTGCGCAGAACAAATCGATATTCGCTTCCAGATTGCTAACGGGACTCATTCTGGCGGTTGGGGTGGCCGGCGTGATCGCGCTCGGGTACATGACCTCTGACGCCCATTCCCTGGTCGCGGTAATCGGACTGCTCTTCCTGCTGGTAACGGCCTACTGTTATCTTCACTTCCCGCACAGGTTTATCATGGCCTTCGGTGTCTTCATTCTCTGCCAGAAACTTCTCAAACTGAACGCCGGACGGATCAACCCCCTCTATGGAACAATGGTCGGGTATGTCGATGAGGTCGTCGTTCTCTGGCTTTTTATATTATTTCTCTTCCGGCAATCCCTCTCCCGATCCACCTTTGCCCGTACCGGCCTTGGCATACCTCTGCTCGGCTTCGCCCTGGCCGGTATCCTGAGCAGCCTGATCGGACATATCCCGGCCTGGATCGTGGGCGTTCAGCTCCTCTTGTATCTCAAAGGATTCATTTTCTTCTACATCGTCCTCCACCTGTCCAATAACCCCCGGATCCTCCGAACCTATATCCGTTTCTTCGCCGGCGTCGGAATCATTATACTCACGCTGGGAATAATCGATCTTGTCAATCCCTACTGGTTCCGGGCGGTCATAGGCAATGAGATCAACGTGGGGCTGCGTTTCGGCCTGCCCAGCACCAAGTCCATCTTTACCCATCCGGGAGATTTCGGCTGGTTCATGGCCTTCCTGACCCTATATGGTTTTTCTTACTACATGATCTTCAACCGCAATATCTACCTGGTATTCGGCCTGATATTTTCACTGGGGAGTTTCCTCTCCATGCGGCGGCGCAATCTGGCCGGCATCTTCACCGGACTTATCGTCGGAGTCTGGAAGCAGCCGAAGGTCGAAAAAGTCCGGGCCGGGGTAATCCTGGGCGCGATCGTAGCGCTCTTCATCGTCCTGGCCTGGTCAACGATCGAGATGCTCTATACCGATCTAATGGAAGGCTACGTCGCAAACCGTCACCCCCGGGAGGAGGCGAGAAATGTACTCTATATCGGCAGCTTCCAGATCGCCCGGGACTACTTTCCCCTGGGAGTCGGACTGGGGAGGTACGGAAGCTGGATGAGCGCCGTCTCCTACAGTCCGATCTATCGTGAATACCGGATGAATGAGGTATATGGACTCACACCGGACAACCCGAGCTTTGCCACCGATACCTTCTGGCCGGCGGTCCTGGGGGAGACCGGGGTGTTGGGATTAATCTTTTATATCTGGATCTGCCTCCGGTTCTTGCTTTTCCTCAATCGAGAGATCAAAGAATGTGAAAAGCCCTATGTTAAAGCTTTCCTTCTCGGCACATTTTTAGTATTCATTGAAAGTCTGATCGAGAGTCCGGCTTCCGCCGTTTACACCGGAGGACCGATGGTTTACTTCATCTTCGGAATATTGGGACTTAGTTACGCGACCAATAGAACTCAACCATCGCCTCCGGCTAGGGCAACTTATTTAACCGCGGATTATGCTGATTAAAAGAAAAACCAATCCAGCCTGCCCTCAGTTTAACGTGGCTTATTGTCAAAGATGCGGCTTTAGGCGTGAAATTCCGAAGTAGGAATTACTAAGGACCATAAAATTGAACGCGGACAGCACTATCCAAATCACCATCATCCACCCCTTCACCTTATCTGAGGCCAAGATTGGGGGAGTGGAGACTTTCATTAAAGACTTCGTCAGGATGGCGCCTGATTTCTTCGATATCCGCCTGATCGGCATTACCGCCGATCGAGCGACCCATCTCCCAGGAGAATGGTACAATGAGAAGATAGGCCCGAAGAGCTGCTCTTTTTTTCCGGTCCTCTATGTCCCCGACCCAAACAAACGAACCAGGTTTCCCCTATCCTTGAAATTTGTCCTTGGATTGTTTCGCTATCGCAAAACTCTTCAACCGATTCTGAACAACTCCATCGTAGATTTTCACCGTATTGAATCCGGCCTTCCTTTCATCCGCTCTCCATTCCACCGGGTAGCTTTTCTCCACGTTGACCGAAAGGACTTGCTCCATCCGGACTCGGAGACGAAATGGAAACAGTTTCGACTCCTCCACTCCCTGGTAGAAAAACCAATCCTCCACTCTATGGATCGGATTGTCTCGGTAACCAATAAAGGAGTAGAGATCTACCGGAAGCGCTATCCCAAACTGGGGGATCGGATCTCCTTCATGCCGACCTGGGTCGACAACGCGATCTTTCACCTGCTCTCCCCGGAGCAAACCCGGCGGGAACGGGAAATACTGGGGAAAGAACTTGGTCTGGATAAGAGGGATATCGCCATACTCTTTGCGGGCCGTTTTGAGGGGCAGAAGAACCCGGAACTACTCCTGGAAAGCTTCGCCCTGGCTCTCCGGAAACGCCCTGAGCTGGTTCTCCTCCTGGCCGGACGGGGTTCCCTGGAGAGCAGGATGCGCGGGCTTGCCGGAGAACTGGGGATTGAATCGCGAGTTCACTTCCTGGGCCAGCGCTCTCGCGAATATCTCGCCCGGCTGGCCAATATCTCTTCCCTCTTTCTGATGACTTCCTCGTTCGAGGGAATGCCAATCGCGCTCCTGGAAGCCATGGCGTGTGGTCTGCCGGCGGTAACCACGATAGTAGGTGAGACCGGCTTAATCGTCAGAGACGGAAAAAATGGTAGACTGGTCGCTGATGCCGGCAAGGAAGCAATCGGGGAGGCTATTATCGAAGTGCTCTCATCTCCCAAACTATATGGGAGAGAAAAGGTCGCGGCATCGATACAACCCTATTACATAGATGCCGCCCTGGCACCTCTCTATCAAATGCACCGGGAGCTCTCTCATGAATAAGATCGCGCTGGTAGCTTCCTCCGGAGGTCATCTCTATGAACTATTCTCGCTCAAAGAGTTCTACAATCCTCAGCCCCACTTCTGGGTCTCTTTCGATACCGAGGACGCCCGCTATCTCCTCCGGGATGAATATGTCTACTGGGCCTATCATCCCACCAATCGGAGCATAAAAAATTTCATCCGGAACTTCTTTCTGGCCCGGAAGATCCTGCGGCGGGAAAAACCGACCGTTCTCATCTCCACCGGAGCGGGGGTTGGAGTCTCTTTCATCTTCGCGGCCCGGATGCTGGGGATACGAACTATCTATCTGGAATCATTTACCCGGGTCACCAATCTCTCTCTCAGCGGACGGTTGGTTTATCCATTCGTGAATATCTTCCTGGTACAATGGGAGCACCTTACTAAAGCCTATCCCAGGGCCATATTCCGGGGGACCGTGGTATGATCTTCGTCACGATTGGAGCCAGCGAGTTTCAGTTCAATCGGATGTTGCGGTGGGTCGACAGAACCATCCAGGGCCTATCCATTCCCCGGGAGACAGTCTTCTTCCAGATCGGCCGATCCGACTACCTTCCCGAAAGTGGAGATTATATTGACTATATCGATTCCCCCGGAATGGAGAAACGGATCAAAGAGGCGGATTGTGTAATCTGTCACGCGGGGGTGGGGTCAATCCTGATCTCGCTCGTCAACGGGAAGAAACCGATCGTTATCCCGCGCCGGAAGGAGTACGCCGAGACAGTTGATAACCATCAGGTGACCTTTGCCAACCACCTGGGCGCGAACAACCTGGTCGTCTACCCCCGCAGTGACCGTGATCTGAAGGATGCCATAATCGCTCCCCCGGCTTCCCTCTCGCCTGATAGAAGCCTGACATCATTCGATCAAAGTCGCGCCCGACTCGTCCGCTATCTTACCGGCTGGATAAAATAGATCAGGAAATCAAGTTATCAGGTGGCGACTGGGCCGACCTGATCCCCTGATCCCCTAAACCTGTTATCCTGATCTTCCTGATCCGGAGAAGGATATCACCACGGTCAAAATCAGGCCGATAAAACCTCCCAGCGCGATATTAAATCCGATCTTCGGTTTAATGTACCTCTCCGGCAAAATCGCCTTGCTCCGAACCGCTGTCTCGCTGGAAAGATTAACCAGGTTCTCCAGAATTGGGATCTGCTCTCTAAAATCGGCGATAGTCTCCATCGCGTTAGCGATATTATAATCGATATTCACTATCGCGTCGGTAAACATGCTGAGGTTCCGGGTAATGCTTGTGGTGTACGACCCCAGAAAGAGCACCTCAACCGGTCTGAGAGTGGAGATGTCCAGGTCACTAATCTTTTCTTCATAACCGCGAATCGTAACGGCGGAAGCGTCGATCTCCTTCTGCAAGTCCACCCGTTTCAATCTTTGATTGCTGATAACCTCCTCCATTTCTTTGACCGAGGTCCGAAGATTGGCGCTTCTATCCTCCAGAGCCTGCCGGTTGTCCAGGTACTTCTGTTTCTGATCATCAATGATAATCGCGGCCAGGGCATTAAGAATATTGACCGCGGTCTGAGGCGACCGGTTCTCGCAGGTAATCTCCACCAGGGGAGATCCCATCTTGGTGGGAGAGACATCCTCCAGAAAAGTCCTGACCGACAGTTCCTCCTGTAATTCTTTCAGAAGAATATCAAGTTTAAGTTCTCTCCGCACCTGCTCCAGAACCGCTTCACTCATCACCACCTCTCCGGTAGCGTCCGGCTCCTCGATGAACTCCACCTCCTGACGACCTCCTTCCGGATGGGGAGGAAGATAGATCTTCCCCACTTCAATAATCAATGAGGATTGATATATCCGGGGCAGAAGAAGACTGATGATGGCGGCCAGCACCAGGCAAGCCAGAGTCCCCCCGACAATAAACCACTTCTTCCGATTTAGAAGCGACAGATAGTCTCTCAATTCAATATCTTCTCTGCTCATAACTATACCTCTCTATAACTTAGCCCTCACTTGGTTCGGGCAACTATTCATCTAAGGAAATCAGGAGAATTCAAATACTCACATTCCTGCCTTCCTGCTTTCCTTAGCGGTTATTAGAATTCTGGAGTCCAGTAGCTCGTTACCACAATTAAGCGATTTTAACGACCTTTAACGTATTTTTCTTCAACGTTCTTAAGTTTCAACGTTCGTTATCTTTAACGTAGTATTTATATATACCCCAAAGACTTAAGCCGTTTCTCCTGCTCCGGTGACAATTTGACCGGCATCCCGGTCTCCCCTCCCCGGTATTTCCGGGCCAGGTTCTGATCGTTTCTCAGACGATCATAGAAAATCCGGTTGATCCGGCTCCACTCTAAAAAATCCGTGATCCCCACCGGATCGTTCTCTCCGGGGTCAGCTTTAAGATCAAAGATAATAGTCTGCAGCGCCCGGGTATTAAAGAGGAGTTTGGCGGATTTAGAGCGCAGAGCTCTAAGAATGCTCCCCAGTTCCAGCATAGCGTACCGATCATCCGGAATGGTCTCTTCCTTCAGAAGCGGAGCCAGCGAACTGCCCTGCATCCGGCCCGGGACCAATATCCCGGCCAGATCCAGAATAGTAGGGGCGATATCGATTATACTTACCTGGTTCCGGATCCTGACGGCCGATGATATCTTCTCCGGTAGGTAAACGATCAGGGGGATCTTTACGACCTCATCATAGAGCGTATTGCGGTGGCCTTTTCCCCCGTGCTCGAAGAACTCATCCCCGTGGTCGGCGGTCACCACAATTAGGGTACGGTCGAAAATTCCCAATTTCTTCAGTTCTTTCACGATCAGACCAATGTGATAATCGACATAGGCGATCTCACCGTCATAGAGGGCGACAATATGTTCAAGGTCCCGGGGATCCATCTCCGGATTAACTTCATTGTTGTGTATATAGTCCTTCCCGTCTATATCACCCTGATAATCGGGATCGAATAATTTATCATAAGGAGCAGGGGGAATATAATCGTAATGAACATCCCAGAGATGGAGGAAGAGAAAGAAGGGGCGGGAATGATGATTTTCGAGCCAAGTAATCGCCAGATCGGTGATCCGGGGACTGGTAATATCTTCGTGGACGGCGTCACGCTCTTCCGGAGGAGGCAAGATCGTATCTTTAATCTTCTCGTCTTCCAGATCAATATTACGGTAGAGATCGAATCCCCGGTCGAAGCCGAAAGCCGGATTCATGTAGGGGGAGGAACAGAAACAGGCGGTCGCGTACCCCTCCTTTTTAAGAACCTGGGTCACGGTCCCGATGGAAGGATGGAGACTCACCCCGTCCCGCCCGACACCATGAACCGAAATATCCATAGAGGTGAGGAGCGACATATGGGCGGGAAGTGTCCAGGAGGTAGTACTTATCGTATTCTCAAAGAGCGCCCCGGAAGCGGCCAGTTCGTCCATGACCGGACTGGTATCCTTATCATACCCATAGCACCCCAGATGATCGGCCCGGAGCGAATCAATCGAGATCAGCAGTATATTCGGCGGCCCATCTCCCGGCGCGGCCGTAATATATCCCGGCTGAACAAAAATAATCGATACAACCAGTAAAAACAAATATTTCTTCATAATAAAATTAAACAATCTACTCCATTCTGCCGTGCTACGCAGTCATTTTAACCAGGCGCCTATGTGTAGTTTTTAACTTTAGGCACTTCAAACTTTAGGCACTTAATAACATAACCCGAACGAAGTGAGGGCTATGTTATTATTTTATATAACCTAAAGCTTTCAACCTTTCAATCTGTTCCTCACTCAGCTTTACCGCCTGCCCGGTCTCACCTTTCCGGAACTGTTCTTCAAGAATCTGATCCGCCTCCAGACGGGAATAAAATTCCCGGTTAGCTTCACTCCACTCCGGGATCGAGGTCACCAGATTCCGGTGGGTCTCCTTCGGATCCTTCTCCAGGTCGAGGATAATGGTCTGCCGGTGTTCTATATTAAAGAGCAATTTATATTGGTTCGTCCGGAGCGCCCGCAACTTATCTTCCAGTTCCAGAAGCAGGGGATTCGCGTCGTCTATATCTCCTCCTTCCAGCAGGGGAAGAAGCGACCTTCCGTGCATCGGCAGTTTAACCGGCAGTCCCAGGTAATCCAGAATGGTGGAGGCGATATCGATGATCCCGGCCTGATCGGCGATCTTCTTTCCTTTCAGGTCCCTCCCCGGAAGGATGACAATCAGGGGGATCTTTACTGACTCGTCATAAAGGGTTATCCGGTGCCCTTTATTTCCATGCTCGAAGAACTCCTCCCCATGATCGCCGGTAATAATGATCAGGGTTTTATCGAAGAGTCCCAGCTCTTTCAATCGATCGAAGACCAATCCCAGATGGTGATCGGTAAAAGCGATCTCCCCGTCATAGAGTGCTATAATATGTTCCAGATCACGGGGGGCCATCTTCTCGTTAATATCGTTATTGAACATGAAATGTTTGGAAGTTACATTACCCTTATAATCAGGATCAAAGCGGGTATTATAGGGTGGGGGTGGAACAAAATCAAAGTGGGGATCCCACATATGAAGGAAGAGAAAGAATTGTTCATCTTTATGCTGATTCAGCCAATCAACCGCCAGACGCTCGATCCGGGGACTGGTAACTTCCTCATGAACCTCCTGCCATTGATCCCGGTCCTCCAGAAATATCGTATCCTCAAAACCTTTCTCGTCCAGGTCGGTATTATGATAGACATCGAATCCTCGGTCAAATCCAAAGGCCGGGTTGAGATAGGGAGAACTGCAGAAAGCGGCGGTGCTGAACCCTTTCTGCTGAAGAATCTCAGCCAGTAGCGGGATCCCCCGGTGGAGACTTATGCCATCGTTGGCAACGCCGTGGACGGAGATATCCGTACCGGTCAAGAGTGACATATGGGCGGGAAGCGTCCAGCAGGTCGAACTGACCGTATTTAGAAAGATCGCTCCCCGATCGGCCAGCGCGTCGATGTTGGGACTGGTTTCCTTCCCGTACCCGTAACACCCCAGATGATCGGGACGAAGGGTATCGATAGATATCAGCAGAACATTGAGTCTATCCTTCACCTTCTCCCCCTTTTTCCCCCCGCAGGCAAAGACAACCCCGGCAAGTAAAATAAATATTAAATAGTTACCAATATAATTTCTCATCTATTCTCCATTCCCCATTCCCTACTTTACTACATAGACTCAACAAATTTCAATCCCGTTCGGAAAATAATAATGAAATAATTTTCCCTACCCGCCAGATAGAATAATGCCGGTCTTGATTCAAAACTAAATTAGCGCCAGAGGGCTAATTTATTCTCCTTGTTTACATACCTCGCTTTTGATTTAATATAATTTTCAGCCATCATAAATATAAGCTTTTAACATTATTTTTACGAAGTAAAAATAAATAATGAAGGATTTTCTCCGGCAATTTAAAGGAAAGGAACACGGCCCCCTGGTCCAGTTCATCAAGTACGCTATTGCCGGAGGCATTGCCACGGTGGTCCATGTCTGCATCTTCTTTACCCTGGCCTGGAAGGTATTCCCGGCCCTGACCGGAGATGACCCCATAGCAATGCTTCTCAATATTACCCCCTCCCCCATCAGCGATGGTCTCCGGGCCCGGAACGCCGCCATTGACAACTTCATCGCCTTCATGATCTCTAACTTTGTCGTCTATCTCATCAATATCTATTGGGTATTTGAATCGGGCCGCCACTCCCGCTGGAAGGAGATCGGGATCTTCTACCTGGTTGCCGGAGCCAGCGTGGCGATCGGAATCGGACTTCAGTCCTTTCTGATCGACTACTTCGGGATCACTACCACCCTGGCTTTCGGAGCAATGATCTTAGTCTGTCTCATGATTAACTATGTAGTCAGAAAGTTCTTTATCTTCAAAGGATAATTTGCGCTCCGCGCAAATTATTGTATTCAACTCTCGACATAAACTCAGCTTTACGGCTTTAGAATTTTTCTCTCTCCCGAAATACTTCGGGATCCCGAGTTGCTTCATATCAAGTCTCGATACAATAAATTCGTGTAATTCGCGTACCCCGCAAAATGACCTGCGGTCATCGCAGGGTAAAATTCGTAGTTCATTTAGTTTTTTTTAGCGAAGATTTGCGGTTTAATTAGTTGCAAAACTAAGTTCCTGTATCGGAATTTCAATAACCCCTAAGGAAGGCAGGAGGGGGGGAGTATTTCAAATCTTCCTGCTTTCATGCTTTCCTTAGAGGTAAAGTTACCCGAGCATGCGAGGGTTAAGTTCTAAAAGGAGGATGAAGACGAGATATTTAGTCGGAGCGTCAAGAATAGGAATCATTTCTCTTTTAATTATCGGGTTTCTTTTAATCTCCGCTGGACCGATTAATGGCGGTGAAAATGAGCAGACAGTAAAAATCATAGTCCCGGCCGGGGAGAATGGCTTAGTCAGCCGGTCGGTCCTCTCGCCCGGCAACCTGGTAGCCCGAAGAGGTTCTTATGACGTTTACCGGGTCTCCGAATCTCGAGCAGCCGTCCTCTCTTCCAATCCCTCAATTCAGAGCCGGCCCGACTTCGACCTGATCATGCTTCACCGACAGACCATCAATACCCGGGCCGGAGTGCCGGATCCCCCCGAACTGGCCAATCAGGATCGCCTGGCTCAGCCCGGGCGAGGGTTGAAGCTGATCCAGTTCGCCGCCACCCCGGTCGAAGCCGACCTCGGATTACTGACCGAGGCTGGAGCCCGGATCGTCCAGTATATCCCCGAGAACGCTTATCTGATCTGGGCCGGCCCGGAAGAATGGAAAAATCTGAAGGAGATCGCGGTCCGGTACCCGATCATCCAGTTCCTGGATGATTACTATCCAGCCTACTCCGTCTCTCCCCGGCTCGACTCATCCCTGAAGAAGACCCGGCCGGTCGAGGTCTCCATCCAGTTCTACACCTATGGCCCCGGGGCCGGGGCGGCCGCCAAAACGCTGGCCGCGGATTCCCTCCGGATCATCACTCCTCCCCGGGAGGCTTTAAACGGACTCTATATCAACCTGCGGTTATCCGTCCCGGGAACTTCTCTGGCTAAAATCGCCGGATTGCCCGGTGTGGTCTGGATCAATCCCTACACCACACCCCAACTTTGCGGAGAGCGCCAGGATCAGATCATGGCCGGGGATATATCCGGTGCGGCGCCTTCCGGCCCCGGCTATCTGGGCTGGTTATCAACACTATCTTTCCCTACCTCGCCATCCGAATACCCGATTGTGGACGTGGTTGATGACGGTTTCGATAACGGGAATGCCGTCAGCCCCGCCGCTGGCGAAGTTGAGCCCGGCTATGGTGTTATTGACCACGATATTATTGACAAAGCGCCCCCCGGTGGCGCTAGCGTTATAAATCCCGTAATCGTTGCCAACGATGGTATTGTTGGCAACCACCGGGGCGGTGGTGGAAGACTGGACCTCAATGCCTGCATCCCCGTTTTCCACGATGATGTTATTGGCTATATAAGGATAGTTCCTTGCCGACATATAAATGCCCTCAATATTATTACAGGCAATATAATTCCCGATGATTTTCGGATAATTATAGGCGCCTGAACCGGTGATATAGCCGTAGGCGATCCCCCGGTTGTTGGAGATAATACGGTTATCCTCAACATGGGCGTATCCACTCTTGGGATGTATGCCGCTCCCGGTGTTATCTTCCACTAGGTTGTCAGTATAAATTTCTCCAGGGAGAGCGTAACAGCTTTCTATCCCTCCATCGTTATTATTGACTATCTCACATTTCTCCACCCGGGTCTCAGAACTATTGGTGTAGATCACCGGACCGAAACCATAGGAAGGATTGGCATTCCCCGTAAGAAGGCAGCGAAGAATGGAAGCTATTGAGCTATCATAGACCATGATTCCGGAGGAGTCGTTGTTGACGATCCCGCAATCTTGGACAACTACATCTGTGGAAGCGGGAAGCGGTAATATAGACGGCCGAAGCCCATTCATAGCAATCCTCGGTGAAGTCGGCCCCGGTGATGGTAAAGGAGGCCAGGGTACAGGTACTTACCGTATCGAATGTTACATTGGCCGCTATTGTGGGACTCGGGTTTGTGAGCATTGTTCCCATTGCCCCGCCGCCATAAACATTTACACTCGACTTCATAGTGATATTTTCGGGATAGATGCCGGGTACTACATGTACATCGTCGCCGGCCACGGCGGCATTGATGGCATCCTGGATGGTTGGATAACCAGCGGGGACATTCAGAATCGCCGCGTGAGATGACATGGCTGCCATACATAGGATAGCTATCCCCGGCCATATTACGGATTTCAAATTTATCATCATTACTCCTTTGTCCTTACGGAACTTCTTGATTGATTAAGTGTTACTTAATCCAATTATCGCAAAAAGCGTGCCAGGAGAAGGATGACAATGTAGTTTGTCATAACTATATATTATGGAATAGGTAATAAAGAGGATGATTTATTTAAATCCTGGGTCAGTCTGTGTCATCATGGCGCATTCTGAGACATCCGGGTTGCAATATTCAACGTTGAAGAAATATTGGCAATGAATAACTGCTATATGTTATAAATACTAAAAAGATGAGATGAACAATGTTTAAGAAATTATTACTGATCTTTATAGTGGTTCCTCTTCTGGAACTCTATATTCTGATCAAGATCGGGCAACTCCTGGGAGCTGAAGTAACCATCGCTCTGGTAGTGGTGACCGGCATCCTGGGGGCGATCTTCGTCCGGGCGCAGGGGTTTTCCCTGGTCACGAAGATCAAGCATGATCTGAACGAAGGACAGCTTCCTCACAAGAGACTCCTCGAGGGGGTCTGTATCCTGGCCTCCGGCCTCTTTCTGATCACTCCGGGACTTATAACCGACCTGTCCGGATTTCTGCTCTTAATCCCCCCTCTGAGAATCCGTATGATTAACGCCCTGCTGAAAAAAGCCGGGAGCTATATCCGCAAGGAAGGCTCCACCACCGTAACCCGGACCTACCAGAACCGCTTCCCAAACTCCTCCTGATCCATATTTCATAGAAAAACCACTAAATTCATCACTCTTATATTACATATTTTACATGGTATAAATTGTAAGATAAGGGTAATGTGATAGTTGATTATGGATATATATAAGCTGATAGAAGAGGGGAAAATTAAGCGGTTTCTCCGGGCCAGGAACAAACTTAATTTTTCCGGCCTGGTTTCGCATATTACTCAGCATGCCTCGGGGAGAGATCCTCTCTTTATCGAGGATGGAGATTATCTCTATATGCTGAAACTGCTCAAGGAAGTCTCACAAAAATACCAGTTGTCGATATTCGCATTCTGCTTAATGACGAATCATGTTCATATTCTTTTAAGGCAGAAGGAGAAGAATCTCCCGGAAGCCATGCAAAGCCTTTTTCTGCGCTACGCCTTATATTTTAACCGGAAATATTCAAGAAAAGGTCATCTCTTCTCAGGTACCTATCGCCAGGCTGCCTGTTTTGACGATTATTATCTGATTGTTACATCTATCTATATTCATCTTAACGCTGTCCGGGCCGGTATGGTCGGTCATTACAGGCGATATAGGTGGTCCAGCTGGAGATTATACTGCGAGGACAAGGAAACTGACTCATTCGTCGATTGGAAGTTCATTCTTTCGATGATTGCTGGGGATCTCTCCGTATCCCGGGAGAGATATCGGAAGATGCTGGAGGAAGCAATGGATTACCGGGCGAGGGAAGTGCGGGAAGTAAAGACCGCTATGGGGGAATTTGTAGTCTGGATGAGGAAGAGCAAATCAGGTTCAATTCTTAATAGAATCAAAGGTGGAACTATTAATTTATGGCCCAATGGATATGCCAGCGACCGCGAGATAATGGAGGCGATAGAAAGGCTGAAAGAGAAGAAACGTCTTACGAAACCGGGAGATATCAAAGCGCGGAAATTTGCGGCGGAACAACTTCAAGCCCGGGGATATTCTGTAAGGGAGATCGCGGAATACTTGGGCCTATCCCCGTTCACGGTGTATAATATTTTTAAAATATAACTATATATCTAACATATAATACTATGTAATATATGTTAGATAAGAGATTACGAGAGGAGATGAATGGGTTAAAATACTGTTCGGGGGCGGGCGGTGAGAGAGGGGCGGGGGATGGTGCGGACCTGATTAGTGATGGTCAGGCTGCTGGGGAGTGAAGGGGTGTAACCGATCGCCCGGAGGTTGATCAAGGTAGTCTGGTTGTTATTAAATTCCAGGTCAAGGGATACTTCCCCGAGAGTCATACCGCTGTCCCCGACGAGATCGATTCTAATTGTATGTTTCCCTGACGAAGGGTATAGGCGGAGTGCCTGGATATTCTGCGGGAGTAATAACCAGCTCCGGAGATCCGCCTGCTCGGATACGGTATTATAAATGCTCATAATTAGCTCTCCCCATCCACCTGCTTCTTTGCTTACTTGATGGAGAACTACCCCTTTTATTATTACCCGTACAGCCTGGCGGACAATCATTACCGGAATCTGATCGACCAGATTCCTGATCTGTTTGGCCTCAATATTGCTGAGCATTGCGGTGGTTCCGGCTTCTTCCCCATCTAGATAGACTATGGCTTGTTTGAGATCGGTCGGTACTGTCTGGTAGACGGGGAAGGCGACCGCCAGCCAGCCATCTCCAGTCGGGATCGGGATAAATATTTCTTTCTTTACCGGGGAGAGTCCGCACTGGAAGAAGAGAAGGAGATCGCCGCTCCGGGAGAGGTCAAGTTCTACCGGGGGGATGCGGATGTCGTCCGCGCCGTAGGAGACGGCGTCGATCCGGGCGGATTCGAAGTTGGGGGCCTGGGCGATTACCCTCCGGCTGTCAATCAGAGCTTCCGAGTAACTTCCATCCAGATCATACTGGAGAGAGGAAAGGTAGGATCCGAAGGCGGAGAGATAGAGGTTAGTGACACTTTCGGCCAGATCGTAGGCCGGGCCATAAGCCTTGATTAATTGGCTGGAGACATCGGCGAGTTGATCTTTCTGGAGATTTTGCTCATGGGCGGCCTCGGTGGCATCACCGAGCTCCCGTTCATGTTCCGCGATCTCGATCTTGCGTCGTTCATCGAGCCGCCGGATCTCGACCCCGGCTCCTTCCAGGTCTCCCAGCATTAGATAGTTGAGAGCCTTGTAGATATGGATTAGGAACTTTTCGAATCCATATCCTTTATACGATAGAGTAGTCTCATTATAGAGAACCGCTCCGACTTCCGCGCTCATATCCCGAATGCTGACTGTGGGGCGAGACTCGTAGTCGATTATAACATTGTAAGCAGTTTCAAAGTCCTGGTTGCTCCCCTCGAAATCGCCCATATTCTGCTTGATGGTGGCTCGCTCGAGGAGGCAGAGGAGTTGGTCCCCACCGCCATCGCAGTCATCATCATCGATCTCGGAGAGTGCTTCTTCGTAGTTGCCGAGGACAAAATCCTGTTTCATCATCGCCATCCGCTCGGGATAGCTGGAGCATCCGGCCAGGAAGAGGATGAAAGGGGAGGTAAGAAGGATAAATTTAATTGTGTGAGAAAAAATTCTCATTATTGGTAAGCGGTGAGCGGTAAGCGATCGGCTGTGGGGGATATCGCTGACTGCTTACCGCTTACAGCTCACTGCTTACCTAATTTATTTTCTCCCGACCGGGAGAAAATAAATTAGAACCAGTAGTCAAGGTGGATCGCTCCGCCGACGCTCTCGGAGTAGTTCAGTTCCAGGGTCGCGATCAGGTTCTCCACCAGCTGAATTTCGACCCCGGCATTCACCGCCGGTTTGATTTTATCGAGATCGTCATCATCAGCCATATCGCTATCGGGATCGAGCTTGGTTCCCAGGATGCCGCCGCGAATAAAGGCTTTGAAGTCCTCGTTGATCTCCGCCCGGAGAACGAGTTGCCCAATGTAGCGGAAATGCTTGATGTCGGTCTTAGTGTCGGTTCCCTCGATCTTGACACTGGAATAATCGGAGAAATGAACACTTCCGAAGAGTCCGAAGTCAAACGGACCGTAGCCGTATTGCTGGCGCATAAACCAGAAGGTTCCTCCCAGCCCGAAGCAGCCGGTGGTCTTGTCTTCCAGAGGATCAAAAGACATAGCCTCGCCGCCAGCATCGATAAAGAGCTCTACCCATCGTTCATCCCTGAATCCGAGCCGGGCTCCAAAGTAAGTAAATGAGAGATCGTCGCTATTGATCTCGTTCTCGACCCGGTAATCGAAGAAGCCGCCCAGCGAGAAACCGGGAATCGGGAGAACCTGGCTCATCCCGGGTGAGACCGCGATCAGACATGCCATGATGGCCGCAACAAAAAAACAGATCATTTTAGTTTTCATAAGGAAGACTCCTCCTTTAATGTTTTCTTGGTGACTTAGTGTCTCTGTGGCGGAGATAAGAGCTAGACCTTACTCGAAAAGCCTTTTTAACCACGAAGAACACGAAGTTCACGAAGTAATTTGAAAAAAACAGGAATAATTACATAGTTTTCTTTGTTTTTCTTCGTGTTCTTCGTAACCTTCGTGGTAAATATTTAGTTTTTTGAGCACAAAAAGTTGGAAATACCTTTTCGAGTAAGCTCGAGCTAGTAACCGAATCTAGGATCTTTCTTGAGTTTGCTGATCTCTTTCTCGTCCGACCATTCCAGGATTCCTGACCTCAGGTTTTTCAGGTTCATGGTGAACTTATAGTAGACAGCCGTCTTCTTGTTCCAGAACTCTTCTTTCTTCTGCTTGATCTCGGTGAGGTTAGCGGTGAGGATAAACTCGGCCGCCTCCTGGGTGCCGAACTGGGACGCCTGGCTCTGCTTGGTCAGTCCCTGCTCCTGCTGCCGCTTGATCTCCGATATAGTCTGTCCATCAGTACTCTTGTCCAGAAAACGAAACTGGCCCGAGCGGATCAGTTTGGTACGGATCGAATCGGTGATGGATTCGGTATCGATATGCTGAGTGGTTTTGTTCTTTACTTTCTCCACCATGATTACCGGGCGCCGATCATTTGTAATATCTACAATCGGCGGGAAAGTAAGGAGTGAGGTCGTCATCTTGGCGGCGACCTGCTGAAGATCGGTCGCCCCGAAGTCGGTGTCATAGACCGGGACATCGCCGGCATCTCCGTATTCATAAGTGGTGCTGCATCCCGCAGCAAGCGCGAGAATCGCGCCAAGGCCGAGAAGACCTATTAGATTTTTCTTTAATATTCCCATTGTTTCCTCCTTTTTAAGTTATTCCCGCCGTTGGCGGGAATAACTTACTGTAAGTACATTATATGTCTGAGAACAAGTATCAATTTAATAGGTTCTAATTAGCGCAACCTGATGTTGATCTTGAATTGCTTAGCGGACGGATTAGGACCGGCCCCCCGGAAGGTCTTGGTCTCATTGCCGTACATTATAAAGGGAGTCCAGACATTTGCTTCAGAGTCAATTTCGATACCGTCGGAGTCGAACCAGGCGAATTTATACTGGTACTGCTCGGTGTCGGAATATTTGGATACCAGTGTAACATCGGCTATCAACAGATTCCCGGCAAACTGAGTGGCAATATCAACGATCTGAAGTCCGCGGGCGACCTTGGGATTGTTGACGATCACATATTCGCTATGCTGGATCCCGGCACCGTCTTCCATGATCGCGGATGATCCCTGGATTCCGGAGGTGGATGAACAGCCGGATAGGATGATCATCCCCGGGAGAATAAGGAGTGCTGCGGCTCCCATCAATAGGGTTTTTGTCGTTTTCATTATTTTCCTCCTTGTGTTTTTTATCCGACGGATCGGACCGATCCGTCGGATTTTTATATTACCAGGTTAACGGTCTTGAACTTGATCCGGGTGTGTCGGGGCTGACCGAGCGGGGTACTACTTCCGTTCCCAGGTCTTCTTTCCCGCCGGACCAGGTGGCCGGGCCAACTTTGTTGGCCCCAGCTTGCCGCCCGACCGCTTTTACGATACAGCCTTTGGCTATACCCAGATCTTCACCGGTGACCTGCGCGAAGCTCTTCTTCTGATCCCCCCGCTGGATAGTGGCCACGCCGACCATGATCTCATTCCGGTAGGTCTCCCCGCTATCCTCATCGACGATGTTCTGAAACGCGTATATCTCAACCGGTGTTCCGGGTATGAATCCGGCGGTCGATCCACGGTTGATCATGATCTGGTCCCCGGTTATGGTCAGGACCTTGGCAGGCCGGAGCATCGCGATCGCTTCCTGGCTGAGCCTGGCGGCCATCTTCTTCGCCAGGGTAACCAGTACCTGATCGCTCCCCTGGGCTCTTCCCACACCCGCCATCTCAACCGTCTCAACCTCGGTAAGCTGGAGGCTTGGGACATCGGGGAGAAGCTCTCCGGTGGTGGTATCGACGATCTGGACTAAAGCCGAGAGGTAGAATTTTCGGGTAATGGATTCCCTCCCCACGGTGTAGGTGTCGGTATCGGTCCGGAGTTCGAAGCCGTCGATCTCGGGGAGAAAGGCGTATCGGGCGCCGGTCATCTTCAGGGATTGGGCGGCGGATTTATCATTGGGATCAACCGAGACGGCGGCAAAGGCCTGTTCGAGCTGGAGATCCTTGATTCGCTTCCGGTCTACCATCTGAAAGGTCCGGGTGGCGCTGACCGCGTTGATGAACTGGGATTCCAGCGATTGGGTTACCCGATCCAGTTCTATGGTGGTTCCCTCCTGGTTTGCCAGCTGGCGTACCGAAGGCTGCACCTTCATCTCTCCGATATAAAGAGTATCCTTCTTCCCGGTAGAGAGCTGTCCGAAGGTCAGGGCGGGGACGATCAGCAGGGCGATCGCCACGGCCCATCCCGTTTTGATTCCAGAGGTTCTGGTATTCATTATTCTTCCTCCTCATGTTCGACGATAACCCGTGGAGTATGATCTCCCACGGAAAGTCGTTCTACTTTGGAAGTATCAATCTTTTCATAGCTTGCTTCCAGTTTGGTTTTCTCTCCTTCCGCCAGTAACCGCTTGGCATAGGCATCGGCGGCACTGGTTTCCCTGGCGATGGCCATCTCGGTCTTGAATCCTTCCAGGTCCTTGAAGCGCACAATACCAGCGTCGGATAATTTCAGGGTAATATTGAGTTTCTGATCGGTATGGATATTGACCGGTTTCTCCCAGGGAGTGAACCACTGGCGGGTTACCCTCATCATGTGGATGCCGGGAACCGCACTCAGATTGGCCGGACCTTCTCCGGTTGAGCCCAGAGCCGCCCCATCAAGTAAAATGGTAGCCCCTTCAATTCCGTTAACGGATACGGTGAATGGAACAGCCCCGGGAGGAGCCGCCCGGGCCAGACGGATTTCCTCCATCCGGCCGTCGATATTATCGCTGATTTCCGCCGCGGCTACTTCCAGAAGATTATTGATGATATTGGAAGTCTGAATTTCCAGATTCTCGGTTTGAGGGATGCGTTCGGTGGCCTTAACCACATCGCCGTATATACTGCCTCCCTGCCCGGCTTCCAATACTTTGAGAGCGACCCGGAGGGTATAGTCGGTTACTTCATTATCAACCCCGTAAGCCGTGCTTTTGCCCTTAAATATTTTCGTGGTATGACCGAAAGAATTGAGTGAAGCCACGATAATATAGTCGGCACCGATCATCTGGGCTAGCCGCAGGGCCGAGGCATCCTTTAATGCCTCGGCGACATTGAGATCGACCTCTCCCCCGGTTATGGCTTCGATTGTCTTTTTGGCCTCCGCGTCCGTGTCCCGGGCTTCCCGGAATTTATCCGCCACCATCTGCTTGTCAAGAATCGAGAATCCCTTCTCGGTCAGGCGGGTGGTGATAAGATCATTCAGGATATCTATCTTATCCTGATATGCTTTTCCGGCGCGATTGGTGACTAAGATTGCCGCTCGCATCCTTGATGGTCCCGCACTAATCTCATCATTTCCCGCTATCGCGGTGAACGGCAGCGCGGCGACGCAGAGAATGCAGACAAGTGCCTGAACAATGTTTCTTTTCTTCATTTTTATCTCCTCTTCTTTTCTTGCGGGGCAAAAAAATAATTTACAGGTTGTACCCGCGGTTGAAAAAACTTTAGTATTCCTTGACCAATCAAACAGCTATTTTGATGAAAACCCCCATTAAAATATCTGTCGGCGTTGATCTGACATAATTATGTTGGTATTGGTTAAAAACTAAATTAGCGCCGCAGACGCTAATTTATTATATTATCGCGGTTAGTCAGTTCCGTCAAATTGATTGTTCTCTCCCTCTTCGACGGAAGATGAGGATAATTATTCAACCTAATTTTACGGCAGTAAAATTAGGCGGCGATATTAAGCCAGCTATCGCCCCGGAACTTTCGGACCATGACCAGCGAGTAGAGGATCATCCCTACCCCGATACTGGCCCAGGCTCCCGCAGAACCCCAGTTAAATACCACGGCCAGCAGATAGGCCAGGGGCAGGAGGATGATCCAGTGAATAACGATATCCGCTTTCATTACCCAGTGGGTCGCGCCGGATCCATCCAGACAGGCCGCGAGGATGATTCCAACGGCGTCAAAGACCTGGACCGATCCCAGTATGATAAGTGGGACGAATCCCACATTGATTACAGCAAGATCCGGGGTGAATAATGAGAGAATGTCCCGGGCGAAGATGATGAAGCCGGCACCAGATAATCCCATAAACAAGATCCCGAATCGGACCGACGCCCAGCCATAGTGACGGGCGGCCAGGTACTTCTGACCTCCCAGGGATTGCCCGACCAGCGTGGCCCCGGCGATCCCGATCCCCCACCCCGGCATCAAGGAGAAGGATAAGATAGCCAGGAGGATATTACTGGCCGCCAGATCCGCCACCCCGATCATCCCGATGATCTTTATGAATAAGAGGAAGGAGGTAAAGGTAAAGAACATCCGTCCGCCTTTGGGGAGAGCAAAGATTACTATTTTTTTGATGATTTCAAAATGAATGTGAGCCTTACAGAAGAATGGATGGTGACGGAGGGTGTCGTCCTTGAGGGCGCAGATGAAGACATAAAGTGATCCTACCGCGACGCTTAAGGTGGTCGCCAGGGCCGCGCCGGAGACTTCCAGGCGAGGGAACCCGAATTTGCCGAAGATGAGCAGGTAATTCAGCACGACATTTAAAGATACCACTATGATCATGTATTTCATCCGGAGCAAGGTCTTGCCGATGCCGTCAAAATATCCCAGGAAAGAGGTGACGAAGAGAAAGAAGCAGAGGCAGAGGAGCCGGATTCGTACATAGTTGGTGGTCAGCTCCCGGACCTCCGTATCCTTCACTAGGAAATTGATGAAGGGGAGTGACTCAAATGCCCCCATTGAGGTTAGAAGCAGACCCACCGGAATGGTGAGGATCAGTGAGTTGAGGAGAGTTCCGCTGGCCGCTTTCCGGTTTTTCTCTCCCCAGCGACGGGAGACAATGATCTGGGTTCCGGTCCCCAGAGACTCGAAGGTCAGCACTACTACCATAAAGACCATCGATCCCACCCCGGCCGCGGCCAGAGCAGCGGCACCCAGTTGACCGACCATGATCGCGTCCACCACGTTAAGGAGAACCTGAGACATCATACCGAGCATGACCGGGTAGGCGAGCCTGAAGACCGTGCCTGGAATGAAGTTGTGTAAAGGATGTCTTGTTGATCCGTTCATTTGCAAAGAACATAGCGCCTTCGGCGCAAGGTTCTAAAGTGCGCTTCCGCCGTCGCTAAAGCCCCGAATCAAGTTCGGGATGCAAGCACTATGGCGGATGAATAATTGCCTAAAATTAAAAGATCCACCTCGGCAATGTGGCTTAGCATCAAATTGTTTAAATTTATGTTTTGAACTATGACTGCAATAATATTATTGCATTAGAACAATCCCGGAGCTTGGAGGCAATAATTAATTTGCTTGGCATAATTCAATTCACCATTATACTATTGCCATTATGGTTTCGATATTAAGCAATATTGTTGCTTCGGTGACCGGAGCGGCTCCGACGGCATCCGGGGAATTGATCTTAAATATCTTCAGTGATTTTACTATTATTTTAGTGGTGGCCCTGGTAGCCAACCGGCTCGCGGCTCTGTTGAAAATTCCCGATGTGATACTCTTCCTCCTGGCCGGAGTTATTATCGGCCCGATGGTTCCTTTCTGGACCCCGATCAAGCAATCCTCTGTCTGCGGCCAGATTGTGGTCATATTCGGGGCTTCCTATATTCTGTTTCAGGGAGGCCTGGACCTGAAGCTTAAGACGATTATGCGTTATGTCTGGATCATCGCGCTTCTGGCTATCCCCGGAGTTCTCCTCTCCACATTTATAGTCGGCGGATTCGCGAAGATTATCTTTCCGCTCCTCCCCTGGGCGGCGGCTTTACTGTTGGGGGTAATAATCGCGCCGACCGATCCGGCCACCCTGATTCCAATCCTCAAGCAGGTTAGGGTCAGGGAACGTCTGAAGGTGGTTATCGAGAGTGAGTCAGCCTTCAACGATACCACCGGCGCCATCATCTTCATCACCATTGTTACTATTCTCCAGGGTGGGGAGGTCAGCCTTTTCACTGCCGCGTCCGAGTTCTTCTCGAAACTGGCCATCGGCTTTGGTATCGGGGCGGGACTGGGAATGCTAGGAGGGATCTTTATCTCCCATCGTTCGCTTGGTATTTTCCGGGAAGCGGCCTCGATCATGACCCTCCCGATAGCGATAGGGGCATATACTCTGGCCGAACGATTTGGCGGAAGCGGTTATCTGGCCGCTTTTGTCGCCGGGATATTTCTGGGTAACTGCCGAGAGCTGATGCCGCGCTCCTTTGACCTAGAGGACGGGCTGCATCTGGAGATTTTCAGCATGGATCTCTCCCTGGTCTGCCGGATGATGATCTTTGTTATCCTGGGATCGCAGATTGATTTTTGCGCGGTTCAACAATATCTACTCCCCGGATCAATTCTTTTGGCCGGTTTTATCTTCATCAGCCGCCCGGCGGTGGTATTCGCGTTTTTCGGACTGGATCGGAAGAAGAAATGGACGATTAAAGAGAAAGTCTTTCTGAGCTGGGTCCGGGAGACCGGGGTAATGCCTGCGGCCCTGGCCGGATCACTGGCCTCGATCTCTCTCAATTTCCCCGGCCAATGGGGGGATGTTTACGACCACTTTGTTCAGGCGATTGTCTTCATGGCGATCCTCGCGACCCTGCTGATTCAGGCACTGTCGACCCCCTGGCTGGCCCGGAGACTGGAGTTGACGGAAGAATAATCTATGCTAATGGCTGTGCTCTATAAATTATGCTGAATTAAATGAAACCACGAAGAGCACGAAGTACACGAAGAACTATGGGTGTTGGAGTATGGAAATGATGGGCAACAAATTCTTGTTCACTATATTTCTAATTTTAAATGTATCTGGTTATAGCTATTTATTCCTCCTTCGTGAACTTCGTGTCCTTCGTGGTGAATATCATATTGTCTGTTAAAAGGAGTGTAGAATGGTTGAACTGAAAAATGTTGATCAACTGCCGGAGTCTGCTGCTAAGAAGGTCCGGCCTTATCTGGAAAATATGATCGGACTCCTGGGGAGCAATCTTGTCACGGCAGCGGTTTACGGGAGCGCGGTAACCGGTGATTACTCGGAAAAAAGTTCTGATATTAATCTTATCCTGGTCTGTGAAGATGTGGATCTTTCTACACTGAAGAAGAGTTTGAAGCTGGTAGCAAAAGGGTCCCGGGAGCGGATTACCGCGCCGCTTTTTTTTACCCGTCGCTACATCGAGACCTCGGCCGATGTCTTCCCGATCGAGTTTCTGGAGATCAAGGAGAATCACCTGGTCCTTTATGGAGAAGATATCTTATCCGGGATAAGAGTTGACCTGAAGAATCTCCGCCACCAATGCGAAGAACAGATTAAAGGTAAACTGGTTCGGATCCGGCAGGCGTATCTAGAAGTCGGTTTAAAGAAGAAAGGAGTGGAAGCGCTGCTGAAGAGGTCTCTCTCCAGCCTTCTTCCGGTCTTTAGAAACGTGCTTCGGCTCAAGGGCGAAGATCCGCCCCGGAGGAAAGAGGAATTTCTGGCGAAACTGGCTCTTGTCTTTAGCCTGGAGGCCGAGGTTTTTATAACCATCTGGCAAGACAGACAGAATGATGAAAAGATCGGGGGCGAAGACGCCGAGATATACCTGGAGAGGTATCTCACTCAGCTTGAAAAATTGGCGGCGGCGGTTGATTCAATATGAAAATTCGGGTTTTCATCATATTACTGATCGCTCTTTCCCCTGCTTTATTTTTCGACATCCCGGTGGAGGGAGCTGAGCCGGAATATCCTGATTCTATCGGCTATGTTAATGATTTTGCCGGCATTCTATCTCCTGAAACGGAATTGAAATTAAACAGGCTGATCGTTGATCTGGAGAAACAGACCACGGCCCAGGTTGCCGTGGCGACGGTTGAATCGATCAGTCCGGAGACCGTTGAGACATACACCAACAAGCTCTTTGAGAAATGGGGAGTGGGACAGAAAGAGAAGGATAACGGGGTACTTATCCTGGTCGCGGTCAAGGAGCGGAAAACTTGGATCGAGGTTGGTTATGGCCTGGAAGGAGCCATCCCTGACGCCCACGCTTCCCGGATTTACCGGGATATAATGGTTCCTTCTTTCGGAAAGGGAGATTTTAACGGGGGCATCTCCAGGACGGTTGAGGCTATAGCCGGTCTGATCGCAGAGGACTCCGGGGTGTCGATCGATGGAGCATCCACGCCTCCAAAGACGAAAACTTCCTCCCGAACCGGAGGTGGGTGGGTATTTTTCTTTGTAGTCCTGGTAGTTGTTCTGATCTCCTTCTTCCGAGCGAGCAGGCGTAATTCCGGTACATCCTCCCGCGGCGGTGGGTTCTGGGTTGGGGGCGGATCGGGTGGTTTCAGTGGCGGTTTCGGCGGGGGCGGGTTCGGCGGGGGCATGAGCGGCGGAGGCGGAGCCGGCGGAGGATGGTAGCAGGTGTGACAGAGGACGGATGGCACTGGCGGGATCCGACGGATCAGTCCAATCCGACCGATCGGTCAGATTAATTGGCCGGGCCGGGGGAACTGACGCGCGTTTTCGCGCCTAATAATTTCAGGAGGATGAAATGAAAGCATTGATTATTACATTGGTGGTTCTGGCAGCTATAGCAGGTATAGTGATCTTAATCGTTATCTCCGGACTTAACCAGGTTGTCACACTTGACGAAACTGTCGAGGCTGCCTGGGCCCAGGTAGAGAACCAATACCAGCGCCGATTTGATCTGATTCCCAACCTGGTGGAGACGGTGAAGGGTGTGGCCGGCTTCGAAAAGGAGACCTATATTGCTGTTACCGAAGCGCGGGCAAAAGCGGGAGAGATCAAACTTACCCCCGAGATGCTGAGCGACCCCAATGCTTTTCAACAGTTCCAGGCGGCCCAGGATGGGCTGACCGGTGCGTTATCAAGGCTGCTGGTTACGGTTGAGAGTTATCCCGAGTTGAAAGCCAGTGAGAACTTCCAGACTCTCCAGGCCCAGTTGGAAGGGACGGAGAACCGGATCGCGGTGGAACGACGGCGCTATAATGAGACCGCCCGCGGCTTTAATACCTATATCCGAAAGATTCCGGGAATGCTCTGGGCCGGAATGAGGGGATTGACCACGCCCAAGGAGTATTTCGAGGCCGCTACCGGAGCGGAGCAGGCGCCCGCGGTGAAGTTTTGATCTGGGTTACGGAACTGGTACAGTACCTCATTAGCTCGACACTATTTGAAAAGCCTTTTGAACCACGAAGAACACGAAGTTCACGAAGGAATTTGAAAAAATAGGAAAAATTATATAGTTTTCTTGTTTTTTCTTCGTGACCTTCGTGGTGAATATTTAGTATTTTTTCGTACCTGAAGATATTCGTCTTTCCGCTGCCGACGCGGCCAGCAGTCCGATTAAAAGCCAGAATACGAAAAAGATCCGCTCGTTCAGGAGAGGGTCATCCGCCAGACTCCCCAATAGGAACCCGGCCAATCCGGCGATCAGGGCTTGACTGAAGCAGACGGTGAACCGGCTGTCGGATTGGTGCATTTCTCTTCGAGCTACTCTGAATATCCGGAATAATAGCCATCCGAAGGCTAAAAGTCCCAGGATTCCGGTTGAGAGGGTTAGAGAGAGATAATAATTATGCGGTGCGGTGGCGAATTCTCCCGTATCAATCTGTTTATATTTATCTTGATAGAGCCGCGTGAATATCCCGTATCCGGGTCCATAGCCGATTACCGGACGATCCCGGATCATCCGGAGAGCCGCTTCGGAGTAAATCAATCTTTTCTCCACATTGGGATCCGAGCGCCAGGTAGCAAAGCTCTTGATCCGCTGTTTCCAGTAGGACTGTGGTCCCACATTCAAACCCCAGATCAACAAAATCACCAGAAAAATGATTGATCCCAGGAAGATTATTTTTCCCTTCCGGAATAAGGTTAATATTCCTAATCCTGCCAGGAGACTTACCCAGGCGGTCCGGGAAAAAGACAGGTAGATGCCTATACCCAGAAGGATGGTAAGAGCGACTGCCGCTGTCCGAATCCGCCCGGATCCGGGAGATAAAATAAGGACAAATACAAATGGGATAAGGAGTACCAGAACAGCGCCGATGCCATTGGGATGTCCGAATGATGTCCAGATTCGCTGGGGAGTCTGAGGAAAATAAATCCCCTGATAATAGAGCAATATTCCTGCCAGGATAACCAGGCTGAGCGCGCTGAACAGAGTGACCAGAAGAGCCTTCCGGTATTTTTCCTGACGGAGCAAGGAACCGAGAAGGAAGAACCAGCCCACCTGAGTAAGCAGGTCTCTTCCCCCGGTCTTCCAGCTTATTGACCGATAAGGGGAAGCCATCAATGCTATCAGGGCAATCCCCGCAAAAATCAGGACCGGTATCTCCAGCCCGCTCCGCCGGGGGCGAAGCTCCTTATCCCAGATACATCCTGCCAGCCAGAAGATTAGAACCGGAAAAATCAGGTAACTGATCTTGCCGCCGATACTGAACTGAAGCCATTCGCAGCCGGAGCAAGCCCAATGAAAGATCGGCATGGAGAGAGGGTTGCCGGAACGGTTAAGAGAGATCTGCCCCATTATGGCAAAGAAGGCCACCGCCATCACATAGATCAGCAGAAAAACCCGGTAATTACTCTTTATTTTCTCTATAGAACGCATTATAGAACATAGCGCCTTCGGCGCTAACGTTAAAAAATAAGGACGTTGAAAAATAAAAACGTTGAAGAAAAAAGACGTTAAAAGCAAGCCATAGCCTGCGGCTACCATTTTATTTGCAATTATTGTCCCGGTAATATCAATTAAACAAACCGGGATCCCGAAGTATTTCGGGGAAATTCCGAAGCAGGAACTTGGCCCTCACTTTGTTCGGGCAGCATTACCTCTAAGGAGAGTATGAAAGCAGGAAAATTTGAAATACTCCCCCCTCCTGCATTCCTGCTTCCCTAAGATTTGTTGTTCAGAAGATAGATACGTTACATAAGCATCCGGCTAAAGCCAATGAAAAAGTTTGGAACGAAAATCAGATCTGGTTGATGTGAAGGAGCCCTAAGCTTTCAGCGGATCCCGTTCTCTCGTAGAGGCAGCCTTCAGGCTGCCACATGATGGCGAATTGAAGAGGCTGTCCGATAAACCCGGTTTTATGGGCTTGTTGTGGTAGCCGCACCTTTTAAGGTGCGCAATCGTTCTGTGTTTAGGGCATTATATCTACTGCTTGCGCAGACTGAAGTCTGCGGCTACCAAAATCAAATTTATCGGACAGCCTCTGAAGGTCACCGCTACGAGCATGGAGCTGGACCTTGCTCGAAACGCATTCTTAACCACGAAGAACACCCCCGTACGGTTGCTCTACGGGGCGGAGAAAGTTCACTAAATAATTTGAAATTTTTTATTGATTCATTATAGAAAAAACTAGTAATATGTATTTTTCATTTTTTGGGAAATTGGTATTAATTCAGATAACCGCCCTATGGTCAAAGGGCAAACCAGATAAGGAGGGTGTTGTATGAAGAAGCTGATATGTCTGATGTTGGGAATGGGTATGATCTTCTGCCTGGGGACCATGGCTCAGGCCAGTCCCGCGGCCGGCTTGGAGTTTCACGGTCTGTATGGATTTAATTTCAGTGATGACGATCTGGAACTCGAGAAAGGCTGGGGCGGCGGGGCATCGTTCGTTATTGGCCTCGGCGAGTTCGTCAAACTGGACCTGGGCGGAGATTTTATCCGCCCCAATGTGAAAGATGGCGAAGATGACGATTATGTCCAGTTGATCCCGGTTACCGGAACCCTCAGGTTTGGTCCGCGGCTGGATTTCGCCTACATCTATGTCGGCGGCGGCGGTGGATATAGTTTCAACAAACTGGACCTGTCAGAAGATGTTGACGAGTTTTTAGAACTTGAAGACTGCGCTACCTACCATGCCTGCGGCGGCTTTGAGCTGGCCTTTACCGAAGATGAGACGATAGGATTCCGGGGTGAGTTTCGTTACGTATGGCTCAAGCCTGAGATAAAGGAAAAGGCAACCGGTGACAAGGAAGATTGGAAGATGGATCATATGCAGGTCCGCGCCGGGTTCGTTGTCAATTTTTAAATTATTTGCCTGTGGCGAAAAATTGAAGCAGCTCCTATTTTATCGGAGCTGATGTATTGGAATAAAATAGATATCTAATCAACATTAGAAAGCAGTCCCGGGGAACCGGGACTGCTTTCTTCTTGATAAGGAGTTTTGTTATATGCGTTTTTTGGTTCCGGGAGTGATGCTTCTGAGTTTACTCTGCTTCCCCGCGGTTCTCCCCGCCCAATCGATTGGTTTTGATCTCCATGGGATCTATGCCTTTGATTTTAATGGGGATACGGGAGCGTTTGGTGAAGCCAATTATGACAATGTTCCCGGAGCGGGGGCGTCGTTCTTCTTCGCGTTTATTCCCAGTATTCGTTTAGAGTTCGGGGCCGATTGGATTGAGACCAAGAACAAGGATCTGGATAATTCTCATCTTAAGATCAGTCCCGTGACCCTCGGGATCCGGGCTGGTCTTCCGCTGGAGCGTTTTTATCTTTATCTGGGAGGAGGGCTGGGATATGCCATCTACCGCCTCCAGTTAACCGGTGACGCGGAACGTGATCTGGCCACCCGGGGTATCTATAGTCCGGATATCGATAGTGATATAACCTATTTCGCCATGGCGGGAGCCGAGATGACGGTAAGCGAACATATTGGTATCCGGATGGAGTATCGCTACAACTGGATGAGGACGGAGTATAAGTACGACGATTACCTGGGGAATAAAGGGGAAGAAGACTTAAATCTCGATCATCAGCAGCTCCGGGCCGGGCTGGTGATATATTTCTAACATAAACTCATTTCAAGTACTTTTTTACCACGAAGGACACAAAGTTCACGAAGAATTAGAAGTGGCAGAACTCTCTTTTTCTCTTCGTGTCCTTCGTGGTTTATTTTAGTTATGGATAGAATGAGAAGCAGAACCAGCAGGCGACATCGATCGCGGTTCCTTCGGACTCTTCCTTGATCAAAAAATCCCGCACCCGGTCTTTTTCTACCAGGACCACTTCAATCTCTTCTTCCGGTTCCAATTCCTGCCGCGGATCTGCATTCTCGGGATCATTCTCATCAACCTCCATCTCGAATACCACCACATCGCAGTCAAGTATGGCCGGGTTTATCTTTAATCCCGGACTTCGGCTGACAATCTTTCCGATATATCCGGTCTCCTCTTTCAGTTCGTTATGGGCCTGCTCTCCGAGATCATGACCCGGATGGACCACCCCGGCCGGTAGGGCAACCACCGTCCGATTGATCCCGGCCCGAAACTGGCGGAGGAGGATGTATCGCCCGGAGGGGATCATCCGGGCCAGGAGGATGATGACGGTCTCGGACTTGCTCCGTTCCACCACCTCCCAGTCGACCCGCTTGCCGTGAACGGAACGGTAGGTAGCCTGCTTAATGGAGAGCCACTCCCCCTGAAATACGATAGTTTCTGTTCGTTCTCTGATAAGTTATCTCCCTATAGTCATGAATTTACGTTAAAATTATTCAATAATGTCGGATCAATGCTTGCAACCTCTTATTTTTGCAAAGTAAAAATAAGATTACGAAGCAGAAATAAGAATGGAGAGATCGAGGGCGAAGCCCAGGAGCCAGTGGGCAATGATTACGGCTCGGATCGAGCGGCAGCGGAACGCTACCAGTCCGAAGATAATACCGCCGGGGAGGGCCATGATCAGCTCCGGCATTGGTTTTGATACGTGGAGCAGGGTGGAGATGACCGCCTGAAAGATAAGCGCGCCGGTAGCTCCCATTGAGTCTTTCAGGCCGAAGAGCGCGAAGCCCCGGAAGAAAAACTCCCATCCGATATAGTAGAAGATATAGGTAAACTCATAGAGGATGAATACGGTAATATTCTGCCCCTTTAAGGGGAAGGTGGATAGTTTTGAGATGAAGAGAGGATATTGCTGACGGAATTCAGGTTGACTGGAAGAGAACCAGGCCATTACCAGGACCAGGGGAATACCCCAGCTCAGGAAGAGCCATCCGGCCCGGCGATCCCCGGCCTGCCAGCCGTAGTAACGGGGTTTTTCATGGAGGATATTCTTGATAAGCATCATCGGGAGGAAGAAGAATAAGACGAGTGTTACCGCGAATTGGTAGAGACTGGGAGCCAGGAAACCGAATGTCCCGCCTTCGGTGAAACTCCCCAGGTATTTCTCATAGAAAGAAGGGGTCCCCAGCAGGAAGTAGAGGAGTGAGATAGCCAGAACTGTACCAATGATCAGAACAGGTTTTTTTTGGTATATATTGCCAGTCATTTGCTATTAGGTAGATCCTACTTAAAAAGGTATTTAAATTGGATACGTTTTTCGAATAGGGGATAGGTAATAGCAGGATTAATTCTCACTTTTTCCTCACATCTCCCCCGAGGAGACTTCCGATCGGCTTGAGCGGTTCGATATTGTTACAGAGAATCTGAATACAGGTAGTGAGCGGGGTAGCCAGGATCATCCCCACCGGTCCCCAGATAAACCCCCAGAGGATCAATCCCAGCAGTATCGTCAGAGGATTCTGGTTGACCCGTCTTCCTATGAAGAGAGGTGTGAGTATATTACCTTCAAGGTTCTGGATGCCGACGATGATCAGGAGCAGAATAATGGCGGTTCCATAGGAATCGAACTGAAAGAGCGCGATAGCGACCGGTGGGATAATGGCCAGGAAAGCGCCTATGTACGGGATATAATTCAGTATCCCGGCCAGAGGGCCCCAGATATAGGCATAATCAATGTCGAAGATGAGAAGCACAATGGTTATTGCTATAGCCAACCCCAGGTTGAGCGCAGTGCGAATGATGATATAGCCCCCGATCCCCTCATTTATTGATGCTATGATCTCAGCGGCTTTTCCTCCCTCCCCGGCACCCCAGGCGGAGATGAGCTTCTCCTTGAAATTCTTCGCACCGGCCAGGAGGAATATCAGGAAGAAGAAGACCAGGACAAAATCCGAGAGGATGGAGAATACGGAGAGGAGGGCGGTAAAAATATTTCCGATTATCCCGGAGAGGATGGCAGAGGCGTTCCTAGCGGGCGGTGCCTGATCTTGAACTCCCCCCTCCCCTGGCAATATAGTTGCGAACTTATCCACCAGGTTGCTATAGGACTCTATCAGACTATTAAGGTTCTCCTTTAGTGTCTCCTGGTATCGAGGAATTGCCTGGATAAATCCGGAGATCTCGCTGCCGATTATTATGCCGGCCGCCAGGAATATACCCAAAAAGAGGAGGAGGACGATTGCTACCGCCAGCCCATAGGGGATCTTCAGCCTTGTGAGCAGATTGACCACCGGATAGAGAATGTAGGCGAGAAAGATGGCCATGGCGAAGGGGATGAGTATGGATTTGAGGAGGTTCAAGACTACCATCAATAGAACGAAGGAGATAAAGAGGAGTGGATAGGTGACCAGCGGAGATGCTTCCGGGGGCAATTTGATCAGTGGAGTTGTTTCCTTGCTCATAACTTTTTCTGCTCCTCCAATAAAATTAGCGGCTTCGCCGCAACTTTTAAGTTTTGAACCAACACCGACATACTTTTATCAGGTTGGTGTCAAAACTTATTTCGAAACAGACGCTTAACCCGATTTATTCATCCCATGACGGATGAACTAAAATACTATTTCACCACAGATAGAAAAGCAAGAGCAAACAGGAAAAATTATAGCAAATAATTATTGAAATGAAAAATATAGGCAAAATAATTGAATAATCATCATGTTTTTCTTGACATAGATGGGCCGGTTAGTTTAGTCTGGCAAAATCAAGGAAAAATATAGCTAAAATAGTATGAATATCCAGCCAGAAATCAAATTACCCCTGACCGATCCCCAGTCTGAGATCCTTGCGGTTATCGGTAATTTTCTTCAGCGGAGGCACTATCCGCCGACGATAACCGAGATTCAGCGGGAGTTGGGAATCTCAAATCCCGGGACGGTCCATAAAGCTCTCACCGCTCTGGAGAAGAAAGAGTATATCACCAAGGAGAAGAATATCGCGCGTGGTATCCGACTTACTACACTTGGGGCTGAGATCTGTGCTCAGGAGAGGCAGTTGACACTCGAATTGGATACCTTTCATCAGCAATAATCACTCAACTCTGGTTAAACCTAAATTAACGGTAAGCACTAATCATATTAACCTTAACAGGAGGAAGAGATGCAGATAGCAGAAGAAATCTTGCACGAGAATTGTCGTATTAATCATTCATATCTGATCGAGATGGATGGATCCCGATATCAGGCCCGGTTTATGGGCTACCCCGATCAGAATCAGTACAATCCCCATTTCGAAATAGTGGGCCAGGCCACTGCCCTGAAGGTCTTGCGGGAACTGGACTGAACCCAGGTTGGAAAAAATCCCCCGGTGCTTTGGCATCGGGGGATTTTTTTTGATTTAAATTGCTCGATTGGGGTATACTCCACTTCTTATTTTGCTGAAAAAAATAAGATAAGGAGGTTGGATTCATGACAAGACGCTATTTATGTTCGCTCCTTTCATCCGCTCTGCTCTTCCCTATCGCCCTGGCATCTTTTGCCGCTCCTCGGGAGGTCCAGATTGGCCTGGTCTCGGACGGTCCGTATTATTACGGAGAAGAGATGTGGAGAGAGTTCAAAGAAGAGATGGAAGTCTTTGCCGGGGTTGAATTCCGGTTTGTCTATCCGCCCCGGTATCAGATGATAGCCGACTGGAATCCGGAGACAATCCACTCGAACTGCCGGATAATCCTGGATGCTTCAGGGGTTGATGTTGTTGTGGGAGAAGGCCTGGTAACTGCTTCGTTTTTTGCCGCTCAGACCGATCTTCCGAAGCCGGTACTCCTCTTCGGGGCAGCCGATCTTGAACTGATTGGCCTGGAGACGGAGGAAGGACATTCCCGGGTGAAGAACCTTGCCTTCCAAATAGATCGGGGAAAGATTCTCAAGGATGTGAAGAAGATGAAGGAACTCTCGCGGGATCGGGAAGTTATCGTTCTGATCGATCCCGAGGTGGTTAAGAGCATCCCGGGCGCGGAGGAGATGGGGCGAATGATCGCCCGGGCGGCAGAACTTTCCATAAAATACGCCTATTACGGCTCCACGGTGGAAGAAACCATGACCGGCCTTCCGGAGAAAACCGGGTTTATTTATATAACGCCGTCATATCATTTCAACACTCGAAAAAAGATTGTGGAGCTCCTGGATGAGATTAATCGGCGGAAGATTCCCACCTTCGCCATGGCAGGCCGACCGATAGTGGAATTGGGCGCCCTGGCCGGCCTTTACAGCGGATCGGTGGAGAAGATCGCCCGGAATAACGCCCTCAAGCTCTATGAGATCCTATCCGGAGCGGCTCCGGATGAGCTGGATGTCATCTTCCATGACAGGGAGGAGTTTACCATAAATATGGATACCGCCCGTCAGATCGGATTTTTTCCCGGTTTTGATCTGGTGATGGAGGCCGAATTGATCGGGGGAGAGATAGAGGAAGGCCCATTCTTTACCATCCGGTCCACGGTTGATACGGCCTTGAAGGAGAATCTCGGTTATCAGATCGCCCGGCGGGGATTGGAAGAAGAGGAGCACGAATACCGAAAGATACTGGCCAATCTCTTTCCCCAACTGGAAGCCACCTCCAACTATCAGAGGGTGGATGCCGATCAAGCCAAATCATCACTGGGGATCCAGCCCCGCTGGCAGACCCAGGGGGGGGTAAAGCTGGATCAGCTAATCTTTGACTATGGCGTCTGGAAGTCGGTTAGCCTGGCCCGGCAACAGGTTGAAGCGGCCGAACGAGACCTGGAGATAACCCGGCTCGATACCGCCCAGAACGCTATCCTGGCGTACATATCCGTCCTCCAGGCCCGCGAGCTTCTCCGGGTTCAGAAGGAGAACATGGAGAGTACCCGCAACCATCTGGGTATAGCCCGGGTCCGGATGGAAGAGGAGGTGGGGAGCCGGGAGGATGTCCTCCGACTGGAGTCGGAATATAAAGGGGCGCTGGCTTCCGTTATCCAGGCGGCCTTTGATCTAAAAAAGGCCGCGCTGGAATTCAACCAGGTCTTGAACCGTCCCCAGGAGTCCTCGTTTCGCCTGGAAGAGATCGGCCCGGAGAAAGGAGATACCGCCTCCGCGTTCTTATCCGCCCGGGTTGACGCGATGATAACCAACCAGCTCGGCGCCGATCTTCTGCGAGCCTTCCTGGTCGAAGCGGGTAACCGCTACTCTCCCGAGATTATACTGGCCCGTCTCTATCTCGAGATCGCCCGTGATGACCTGATCCGGTCCCGGGCCGGGATCTGGAGTCCCACCGTCAGCGCCCGGGTCGAGTATGGACGCCGCTTTGGTGAAGAAGTCTGGAATCCTGACGACGCCGGCGGCGGGGATTGGGGCGGGTCGGGGCCATATCCGGATGATAATGAATGGTCCATCGTCGGGTATGTCAGCCTGCCAATTTGGAAGGGGGGTAGCAACTGGGCGGATAAGAGTCAGAAGGAGGTCGCTCTCCGGAAGGCCGAGCAGTACCTGGAACTTCAGGAGCGGGATACCTCTCTGGCTATTCGATCGGCTTTCTTCGACCTCTCCTCCTCCAGCACTAACTGGGAACTCAACCGGGAGAGGGAACGTCTATCCCGGGAGACACTGGAGCTGGTAGAAGATAAATACAGCAAAGGAACCCTGCCGCTGATTGATCTCCTTGATGCCCAGTCCTCCCATCTGAACGCCCGGGCCTCGGCGGTCTCCGCGTTCTATACTTCAATCACCGACCTGGTTAATGTGGAACGGGAGACCGGATTTATTGAGTATCTGCGGCCCGCGGAGGTAGTGGAAGATTTTATCGCTGAGATGGAGAAATACCTGCGGGAGAATTCTCTTATTTTTTCTTCCCCGATTAATACTTCGGGGGGGCCGAAAAAATAAGATTGTGCATGCATGAAACCAACATTGCAACAATCGTGACATTTTAGCTCTCAAGGGGAGATATTTCCAAAGAGGAGATAAATTATATCCCATAGAGATTAAGTCGGGGCAGACCGTGACCCGATCCATGTTCGATAGTTTAAAATGGTGGAATCGATTGTCCAGAAGTTCGTCGAAATCATCAACTCTGGTCTATGGGGGGATGGATACATACCGACGCGCGGAGATCTCGGTCCGTCCCTGGTTTTCTATATAATTTTTACAGAGTAAAAATTATTGCCCCGGTTGAATCAACCGGGGCCGGATAAAGTAGCGAACGAAGTGAGCTAATTTATAGGAGCAATAAAATGAATATCAATTCAATGACACACCTGTTCATTGCGGGGGTAATGGCGATCTCCATCTTAATGGCCGGGTGCGGGAAAGATGAGGTCGTGGTTGAGGAAGAAATTATCCGTCCGGTGAAAGTAATCAAGGTGGGTGTTGCCGATGAGGGCATGGAGCGAACCTTCAGCGGGACGGTCCGGGCCGGCCAGAAGGCATCCCTGGCCTTCCGGGTGGGGGGGAAGGTGGAAAAGATCCAGGTCGAGGTGGGGGAGAAGGTGGAGAAGGATCAGGTCCTGGCTCAACTGGATCCCCACGACCACGAACTCTCAGTCAAGAATACCGAGAGCAATTTCAAGAGTGCCCGGGCGGCATATAAGAATTCCGAGAGCAGCTATCAGCGCAATAAACGTCTCTATGAGAATAGCAATATCAGTAAAGCTGAACTGGACCAGGCCGAGACCCAGCGTAACTCCGACCAGGCCCAGGAGGAGGCCCTGGCCGCGCAACTGGAGCAGGCTCGCAACCAGCTCGCTTATACCATGCTTAAAGCTCCGTTTAGTGGATTTATCTCATCGAAAGATGTCGATAAGTTCGAGAACGTGATCTCCGGGCAAGCTATCTTCACCCTGGTAGATCCGGGAGAACTGAAGGTCAATCTCGGTATACCGGAGGGCCTGATTACCCGGGTCCGGGAAGGAGAGGCGGTCTCGGTGAAGCTGGAGAGCATCCCCGGCACGGAGTTAACTGGAGTGGTGAGCGAGGTTGGGGTAGCCATTGATGCCTCTACCGGCACCTATCCGGTTACCGTTAAGATTTCGAACCCGTCAGTGAAGATGCTGCCGGGGATGGCGGCTGAGGTGACCTTTACCTTCGGATTTGCCGGGGGTACAGGATTGATTGTCCCCACCTCGGCGCTCCTGGAAGATATCCAGACCGGAGATCGTTATCTCTGGATCTTCTCTGATGGCATGGTAAAGAAGCGCCAGGTAAGGACCGGCGCCCTGGTCACCAATGGTATTGAGATCATTACCGGGATTAAAGAAGGGGAGATCGTGGTAACCGCCGGTGTCCACCGGATTGAGGAAGGAGAGAAGGTCAGGATATTGGAATGAATGACGAAATCCGAATGTCGAATGACGAAAGAATGACAAATTGAATATCCAATATCCAACCAACCTCCGCCAAAGCTGCGGCGGGCATGCAAGGAATATCCAATGAAGAAGGCCAAAAAGAAAGGACGAACGTCCAATAACCAATGGCCAACTGCCAATTTCCAAGCGTAACTTGTGGCTTCGGAAAAGTTGCCCGAGGCGAAGTTGGGAATTGGAAATTGGAAGTTGGCTATTGGATATTCAAGAAAGAGGAGAGGTTGAGTAAAAAAGAAGTAGTAGTAGTTTCAATTATCTTTAACGAATAAAGAGGGTTATCTCATGAGCCTGACTGAATTCGCCTTAAAACGCAGTCGCCTGACCGTGGTTCTTCTCCTGGTTATTATGCTGGGAGGAATATCCGCTTATCTCTCCCTTCCCCAGTCGGAGGATCCTGAGTTTACAATCCGAACGGCGCTGGTTGTAACCTACTTCCCCGGCGCCTCCCCGGAGCGGGTAGAGCAGCTGGTCACCGATAAGATCGAGCAAAAGATCCAGGAAATACCGGAACTCGATCATATCTCATCCGAGTCCCGGACCGGTGTTTCTCTGGTCTTCGTGGAGATTAAGGATAAATATTCGGATATGCGCCCGATCTGGCGTAAGCTCCGGGATAAAGTGGATGATGCCCGGGCCACTCTTCCCGATGGGATAGATGGTCCTTATGTCGATGATGATTTTGGTGATGTCTTCGGGATTATGATAGCTATGACCGGGGACGGATTCTCCCAGGCCGAGCTGGATGATTATGCCAGGAAGGTCAGGAAGGACCTCTTGCTGATTGAGAATGTGGCCCGGGTCAATCTCATGGGGGATCAGGAAGAGCGGATCTTCGTGGAGTTCTCCAATGCCCGCCTAGCGGAACTTGGTTTAAGTCCCTCCCAACTAGCGGATGTTCTGAAGACGGAGAATATTGTTCTTCCCGGCGGCTATGTAAATATCGGCCCTGAGAAGATCGTGGTCGAGCCGACCGGTAACTATGAAAACATCGATGATCTTCGAAATACCGTGATCCGTCTCTCCCCGGACGGCGGTGAGAGGCTGATCTATCTAAAAGATATTGCCTCCGTCACCCGGAGCTATGTAGATCCACCAGATACCATAGTGCGTTATAACGGAGACCCGGCAGTTCTCCTTGCCGTCAACATGGCGAAAGGCGGCAATATCGTTAAACTGGGAGAGAAGGTGGATCGTTTTTTAAAAGAGCGCCGGTCTGATCTGCCGGTCGGGATAGACTTTCAATACGCCGCTTTTCAGCCGGATTATGTCACCGCGGCCATTAATAATTTTATGGTCAATCTTCTGGAAGGCGTGGCGGCGGTTTTAATCGTGATGCTGCTATTTTTAGGGTTGCGGACCGGTCTGGTGGTAGCCTCCCTGATTCCGATGACCATGCTCCTGACCTTTCTTCTGATGAATTCGTATGGGGTAACCCTCCAGCAGGTCTCGATTGCTTCACTGATCATCGCTCTCGGGATGCTGGTTGACAACGCCATTGTGATGAGCGAGGACATCCTGGTCCGTCTCCAGAACGGGGAGGATCGTTTCGCGGCTGCCGTGGGAGCCGGGAAGGAACTGGCAATCCCTCTTCTGACCTCGACCCTTACCACCTCGGCCGCCTTCCTGGCAATCTTTCTGGCCAAATCGCTGGTGGGGGAGTACTGCCAGAGCCTCTTTATAGTGGTCACGATGGCGCTTCTCTCTTCCTGGATCCTGGCTTTGACCATGATTCCGCTCTTTTGTTTCTGGTTTCTCAAGGTCAAGAAAGGCGCCCAACCCCAGGATTTTCAGGGGTTATTCTATCGGAAGTACCGGTCATTCCTGAGCTGGCTGCTGACCCATAGAGCGCTCAGTATCCTGATTCTCATCCTGGTCTTTGCCGGAGTGATTCAGCTCTTCGGTCTGGTTCCCCAGATCTTCTTCCCTCCGGCGGTGCGGACCCAGTTCGTGATTGACTTCTGGCTTCCGGAGGGGACCCATCTTGAGGAGACCTACCGGGAGATGCTCCCGGTGGAGGAATTCCTGGAGGGAAGTTCGGAGGTTGAGAACTTTTCGGTCTACGTGGGAGAGTCAAGCCCCCGTTTTTACCTGGCCCTCTCCCAGGAACAGAGCAATGAGAACTATGCCTTTTTCCTGATTAACTGTGTTTCGCCTACCGGTATGAATAAGCTGATGGAAGAAGTATATCTATATATCTTTGAGCACTGTCCCAATGTAAACCCGGTGGTAAAAAAATTGGAGACCGGGGCTCCGGTTGGAGCTCCGATCCAGATCCGGGTCGTAGGAAAGGATATCAGTCCGCTGGGAATCAAGGAAATCTACCGGTTGGCGGATCAGATTAAGGAGGTACTGAAGGATACGCCGGGGACACTCTCGATCCGTGATTCCTGGGGTTCTCCAATCAAAAAGCTCTATGTGCGGATCGATCAGGCCAGGGCGCGCCGGGTCGGGATGACCAGCCAGGATATCGCCGTCTCTCTCCAGACCCAACTGGCCGGATATAAAGCCACCGAGTATCGGGAGGAGGATGAGATCATCCCGGTCGAACTGCGCTCGGTTCAGGCCAATCGCCGTGACCTGGGGAAGATCGCGGGGCTGAACGTCTACTCACTCAGCACCGGAAGGTTCGTTCCTCTCCGCCAGATCGCCCAGCCCGAGTTCCGATCCGAGGTAGCTAAGGTTGGTCGGCGGGACCGAAAAAGGGTCATGACGGTTAAGTGCGACCTGGTCCCCGGGAGGACCGCCACCGAGGTGCTCGGTGAGATCCAGCCGAAGATAACCTCCCTGACCAGAGAGTGGCCCTCCGGTTATGGGGTTGAGTACGGCGGCGAGTTCGAGGAGAATGAGAAGGCTAATCAGTCGATCATGGCCCAGCTCCCCATCTCGGGTTTTATCATCCTGATGCTTTTAGTCTGGCAGTTTAACTCGATCCGGAAGACCCTGATTATTCTGATCACTTTCCCGATGGGATTGATCGGGGCTATTCTGGGACTGTATCTGACCGGGAGTTCATTCGGATTTATGTCGATGCTGGGGATGGTGGCCCTGGCCGGGATTGTGATCAACAACGCGATCGTCCTGATCGACCGGATTCAGCTGGAGATAGAGGAGGGAAAGTCCGGCCAGGATGCGATTGTGCAGGCCGCCCAGAAACGCTTCCGGCCAATCCTTCTGACCACGATCACCACTCTCTGCGGCCTTCTTCCGCTGGCCATCCAGGGCGGACCGCTCTGGGAGTCAATGGCCTGGACAATTATCGGGGGACTGCTCTTTGCCACTGTCCTGACCCTGGGTTATGTCCCGGTCTTTTATTCTCTTTTTTATAGACTGAAGTTTGGGAAAAAATAATTTAGGGCAGGACTATTGCAGGCAGGACGATTTAGGGAAGGGCTATTTGAGGCAGAACGATTTTTAGGCAAGACAATTTGGAGAAAAGGTAAGCAGTAATCAGTGAGCGGTAAGCGGTTGGCGAGGCCCTCTGGCGCTGTTATTACCGCTAACTGCCAACCGTTTACCGCTTACTATTTTTTAGGGGGCGGGGTAGAGGTAATAGTCATGTTCGTAGAATAGTCATGCTTAAAGAAATCGGACGAACTTGTTTTTCTCATCAACCAGGATTCTTTTGGAATCGATAGGGGTATCGGTCAACTCATATCCCATGATGATGATCTGATCGCCTTTCTTGATCAGGTGGGCGGCGGCCCCGTTCATGCAGATGATCCCCGAGCCGCGCTCTCCCCGGATGACATATGTCTCCACCCGGGCGCCATTGGTGTTGTCGACCACCATGACCTTCTCTCCGATCATCAGACCGGTCTTATCGATCAGATCCTGATCGATGGTGATACTGCCGATATATTCCAGGTTGGCCTCGGTGACCGTGGCCCGGTGTATCTTTGAACGTAAAATCCATCTCATAATAAGTTATCGCCTTCGGCGCTAACTTAGTGGAAGTGCACTAAGTTAAACGTTGCTGGCTAATTTTTCAATTATATACTAAATTCAGTGTCGGCAGTATAGTTAAGGGCATTAACAACGTCAACTATACAATTATTATTTATGAGCTTAACAATTGAAATTTTACTCTGGGTGATGGTATCCATTTTCTTTCTGGCCGGGTTGGCCGGGAGCATTATTCCCGGGATGCCGGGGCCGCCGGTTGTCTTTGCCGGCGCGCTCATCTATGGTCTGCTGACCGGATTTGCTGAAATAGGCTGGATGCTGCTCCTGGTATTGGGTCTTCTGGCCGCGGTTTCTCAACTCCTCGATTACCTGGCCTCGGCCTACGGCGCGAAAAAATTCGGAGGGAGCAGCTGGGGGATCTGGGGATCGCTGATCGCCGGCTTGGTCGGTTTCTTTATTTTCAATATCCCGGGGATGATAGCGGGGCTTTTTGCCGGAGCGGTCGTCATGGAACTATGGAAGGGGAAGAAAGATACCCGGACCGCCCTTAAAGTGGGAGGAGGCAGCCTGCTGGGTTTCCTGGGAGGAACACTGATGAAGGTCGTCTTCAGCCTCCTGATGATCGGTCTTTTCCTGGTGAATGTTGTATAGATAGAACCTCCTCTAAAAGGTATTTTAAAATCTTACCTGGAACAATGAAGTGATTCACCACGAAGATCACGAAGTACACAAAGAATATTTGAGAAAAAAACAAGAATTAGCTCATTATTCAAAAAACCTTCGTGCTCTTCGTGGGCTTCGTGGTTTCAATTAACTTTGTTTTCATTGGATGCGCTTTTCGAAGAGGATCTGAATAAAGAAATATATTATTTACTTGACTAACCAAAGGATAACTCTTATTCTCTGTGAGCTCTGCTCAAGGTAGACACGGGTGTACCTCTAGTATGAAAATGTAAACGCACTTCTGTAAACAAATTTAATACGGAAGTAAACAACTGTAATTTTTAATTTTCGCCGAAGGTGAAAATTAATAGGAGGAAAAAGATGGGAACGTTAAAAGGCAAAGACTTGATCTGTACCCAGGATTGGGCCAAGGAAGATCTGGATAAATTATTTAAACTGGCATTCGAGATGAAGCAGGACCGCTTCGGTGAGAAGTATCTGGATATTCTCTACCGCAAGCAGTTCTTCATGTTCTTCTTCAACCCGTCGCTCCGGACCCGGCAGTCATTTGAAGCCGCAGCTACCGAACTCGGTGCCCACGCTCAGTTCCTGGAGCCCGGCGCGATGCGGCTCAAAACCGCCAAGTCGGCCGGGGAGACAATCGAGGACGCGGCCCAGGTGATGGATCGCTATGCTTTCGGTCTCGGTATCCGGATGTTGGAAGCCAAGATCAGCGAATACGGAGAGGCGGACGAGATTATCCGCGAGTATGCCAAATATACCAAGATGCCTGTTATCTCGATGGCCCACGACAAGTTTCATCCCTGCCAGGGGATCGCGGACCTGATGGGCTGGATGGAATGGTTGGCCCCGGAGGGGAAACATAATACCGGTACTTTAGCCGAAGAGTTCAACCCAGCCGCGGTTGCCGGCAAGAAACTCCTCCTCACCTGGTCCCAGGGCGCGCTCTGCCGTTCCTGGTGTTCAGCCCAGGAGGCGGCCCTGATCGCCAGCCGCTACGGGATGGATGTTACCATCGCCCATCCGGAAGGTTACGAACTCGACCCAGAAGTCATCGCCTCGACCAAAGCCAACTGCAAAGAGAACGGCCGGGAGTTTGTCGAGACGAACGATGCCGAAGAAGGATACAAGGGAGCCCACGTAGTCTACTCCCGGAACTGGATGAGCCCGGAGGCGTATCAGAACGGTGAACTTCTGAAGCAGGCGGAGATAGAGAAAGCCATGAAGTACTCTGGCTGGACCTGTACCGCTGACCGGATGGCTATGACCGATAATGCCATCTTCACCCACCCGATGCCAATCGACCGGGGTTCCGAGGTAGAGGACGCGGTGGCCAGCGGCCCCAACTCCTGCGTCTTTGATGTCGCCGAGAACCGCCTCCACGGCCAGAAAGCAATCATGGCCGCCACCATGGCCGGTTTTCTGGACTGATAAGCTGGTTAGGTTAAATCTGTAGCAGTTTATACCACGAAGGACACGAAGATCACGAAGTTAGAAAATATTTTTAATGATACTATATATATATATTTTTCCTTCGTGCACTTCGTGTTCTTCGTGGTTTAACAGAATTTTAATCCAATAAATTATTGTCGAAACAAATTTTTAGATAAAAAGGAGAACAATGAGAAAAATAATTGTAATCGCATTGGGCGGAAACGCCATCAAGCAGGCCCACGAGCAAGGGACGGTTGAGGAGCAGCGTGCCAATATCGCCACCACCTGCGAGCAACTGGTCAACATGTTAATTTATGGGAACCGCCTGGTTATTACCCATGGAAACGGTCCCCAGGCCGGGAGTCTTCTGATTCAGCAGGAAGCCGGTGTGGCCGAAGTTCCGGCCCAGCCCATGGATGTTGTGGGCGCTATGACCCAGGGTCAGATCGGCTACATGTTCCAGCAGACCCTTCAGAATATGCTCTGGGACAAGCAGGTGCCTCTCCCGGTGGTCTCAATCGTCAATCAAGTTCTGGTTAGTGAGGACGACCCGGATTACCAGGATCCCTCCAAGCCGGTAGGCCCTTTTTATACCAAGGAAGAGGCTGAGAAAATTGGCGCGGAACGGCCCGAGTATGTTATCAAGGAAGTTAAGCCGGAAAATGTAGAGAGACGATTCCGGAGGGTAGTTCCTTCCCCTGAACCGATCCGGAATATCGAGTATCTCGCTATCCGGAAGATGGTTGACAACGGAATGGTGGTCATCGCTTCCGGTGGTGGCGGTATCCCGGTTGTTTATGATGAGAACAAACGCTTAAAAGGTACTGCCGCGGTCATTGATAAGGATAAAGCGGGCGAAGTCCTGGCCACGGTGGTCGGCGCCGATGTCTTTCTGGTTCTGACCGATATCGCTCATGCCAAGATCAACTTCGGCACGCCGGACGAGAAAGATGTCGGCCTTGTTACCTACTCAGAGATGAAGAAACTCTCCGAGGAAGGTCACTTCAAGGCCGGATCGATGGGGCCGAAAGTTCTCTCCTGCCTCCGCTTCATAGAGTGGGGCGGCCAGCAAGCAATCATCACCAGTCTGGACAATGCCATCGCCGCGTTGAGAGGCCAGTCGGGCACCAGAGTTGTGCCGGACGCCAAAGAATAGTTTTTATCTTTCAGATAAAAATTGTGATAAAAGCCCTGCGGCTATGTTGCGATAACGCGGCGTAGTCGCGGGGCTTTTCATTGCCAGGCGCAATATCAAAAATACCTATTTAAACCACGAAGGACACGAAGATCACGAAGGTTCTCGATGACTTTGTAATTTACAAGAGCCAGAGAGTTTCAATTTTTTCTATTATCCTTCGTGATCTTCGTGTCCTTCGTGGTGAATCACGTTGTTGTTTCAGGTAATAATTTTAAAATATCTTTTTGAGTAAGGTCTAGCAAAATTCCGAGATCAAAAAAATGGAGTAAAAGTATGAGCAATGTTAAAGGTTTAAAATGTATCTCCTGCGGGAGAGAGTATGAAGTTGAAGGGATGCAGTATATCTGCGAAGAGTGCGGTGGGAATCTTGAAGTAATCTATAACTATAAAGAGATCGCTTCGCGCCTGACCCGGGAATCACTCGCCAAAGATACAGATTACTCCGTTTGGCGGTACTGGGATCTCCTGCCTTTATCCGACCGGTCTAATATTATGCCGCTTCAAATCGGCTGGACCCCGCTCTACCGGGCGGAGCGGCTGGAGAGGAAACTGGGCCTAAAATCTCTCTATCTGAAAGATGACGGGAGGAACCCGAGCGGTTCGTTCAAGGACCGGGCCAGTTCGGTGGCAATCTGCAAGGCGCTGGAGTTGGGTTTTGATGTCATCGCCGGTGCTTCGACGGGAAATGCCGCCTCTTCCACCGCCTGCCTGGGCGCCAGTCTGGGGATCAGCCCGACCATCTTTGTGCCGGCCGCTGCGCCCGAGGCCAAAGTGGCCCAGCTTCTGGTCTTCGGGGCTACTGTCTACGCGGTCCAGGGGACCTACGACGAAGCCTTCGACCTCTGCACTGAGATCTGCGCGGAGAACGGCTGGTTCAACCGGAATACCGGCTACAACCCCTATACCCGGGAGGGGAAGAAGACGGTCTCCTTTGAGATATGCGAGCAGCTCGGCTGGGAAGTCCCGAATACAGTTCTGGTGCCGGTTGGGGATGGAAATATCATCTCCGGTGTCTGGAAAGGTTTTAAGGATCTCAAGGCAGTGGGTCTGATCGACCGGCTCCCCCGGCTGATCGCGGTCCAGTCCGATAAGAGTTCAGCCGTGATTGACGCTCTGCTGGGTGATGGAAAGGTGAGGCCGATCGAGGCTACCACGGTAGCCGACAGTATCTCGGTCGATCTCCCCCGGGACGGTGAAGCCGCGGTTAAGGCGGTGAAGGAGTCGAAGGGAGCAGGTGTCCTGGTCAGTGATGAAAAGATTCTCCAGTCAATCCTGACCATCGCCCGGGGAGCGGGTATCTTCGCTGAACCGGCCGGGGCTACCGCTTACGCGGGACTGGAGAAGATGAGGGAAGAAGGTACGATCGGCGATGACGAGACAGTCGTCTGCCTCGTCACCGGTAATGGATTAAAGGATGTCAAGTCCGCCATCAAGGTAGCGGGCAACCCGGTATCCATCCAGCCCACCCTTGACTCCTTCCGGCAAGTTTCGGTATCAGTTTAGAACAATTCATTTAACCGCGGATTAAACGGATTATGCGGAGTAGAGGCAAAATAATCTGTTTAATTCGCGGTTCTTTTATCGAAGTTGTGGCTGTGTATTCCGGTTCTAAATTCCCATGGGCTGATATCATTTCTCGGTTTCACTAATCGATCGGGCGATGATGACTATAAATCATACAGAAATAAATATTGTCGTTCCATGGCCTTCATTGTATTCTGAAGCAGAGAAAAAATTAGCAATTGATGCTAATTTCAATGTATTTCCATTAAGTCAGCCCCGCCAACGGCAGGGATAACTTATGATGAGACCGGCTCTTCGTACATACATTTTTCTTCTTTTGATTATTGGCATCGGAATAGTTGTTTATCTACCCGCATTCCAGGCTTCGTTCCATCTCGATGACGGACCGTCAATCCGCGATAACGCGGTTATCCGCCAACTCGACCCGAAAGCTATCTTTGACTTTTGGCCGACCCGATTCTGTACTTACTTGAGCCTGGCGGTTACCTTCCGGTATGCCGCTCTCGACCCATTCCTCTATCATCTCGGAAACTTTGTCATCCACCTCTTTAACGCCCTGGTGGGTTACTTCCTCCTCCGCCGTCTGCTGGGTAAGTTCGGGGCGCTCCCTCCCTTGATCGGCGCTCTCATCTTTCTCGTTCACCCTCTCCAAACCCAGGCCGCGACTTATATCATCCAGCGGGCCACCTCCCTGGCCGCCAGTTTTTATCTGCTGACTATTGTTTTTTACCTGAAATGCTTTCAAGTAAAAAAGAATATTGAGAAGAATCATGCCGGGATCTCAACCGGATTAAGAATTACTAACTACGTTTATTATTTTCTTTCTCTTCTTTTCGCCCTCTGCGCTATGCTTGCCAAGGAGTTCACAATCACTCTCCCCGGGGCGCTGATTCTCACTGAACTACTGGTCCTGCGTAATCGCCGGGTGAAAAGTTCAAAAAAGTTTCTCCGGCTGATACCATTTCTGCTCCTGCTTCTGGTCATCCCCGCTCTCACCTGGATTTCCAGCGAGAATCCGCACTACAACGACAGCGGCCAGGTGGAATGGCTGAAGGAGACAGGAGTTATAGATGAAGCCGCGCCGGGTCACGGCGAATCACCCCGAGTTTATCTCCTCACCCAGCCGCGGGTCTTCATCACGTATCTCCGACTGCTGGTTCTCCCCATCAATCAACAGGTTGATTATGACTACCCCAAATTATTTTCCCTATTTAATCCGGCGGTTATCTTCCCATTAGCAGTTATTTTCAGCATTATCATATTGGCTTGTTTTTACAGGGAAAATAATTTATCGATAATTGCTTTCGGAATCTTCTGGTTTCTCCTGACTCTACTGCCCGAATCAAGCATTATTCCGATTATCGATGTGATTGTGGAGCATCGTCTCTATCTCCCGCTCTTTGGCGCAGTGGTGGTCTTTACATATTTCTATGGCACCCTGGCCAGGTTTCGACGCACCCGTTTTATTCTCGGTGTCGCGATTGTATTTTTATTGGGTTGGCTCACCTATCAGCGGAATCTGGCCTGGCAAAACCCGGTTTCACTCTGGGAGGACAATGTGGCAAAAGCGCCCGGGAGGGCGCGGATTCACGGCAATCTGGGGAAAGCGTATCTGGATAAAGGGAGATACGAGAAGGCGGCGGAAGAGTTTAAAAAACTGATCGAGATCGATCCGACCTTCGCCGGCGCCTATAACAATCTGGCGGTTATCTATATCGATCATATTAAAGACTATAAATTGGCCAGGAAGTACATTGAAGCGTCACTGGCATTATTTCCCGATTATCCCGCCGGTTATCTTAATCTCGGTGTTATCGATCTCAATAACCGCAAACTCCGTTCCGCGATCAAGAATTTTGAGAAGGCCCTGGAACTCGATCCAAAAAGTCTCCTGGCTTACTATAATCTGGGGGCCTGCTACATCAACCTGGGAGACCTCTATACCCGGGAAGCGGCATCTCTCCGTTCGGTCAAGAAGGATGAAAAGGCCGGCGAGAAAGAAGTTCTGGCCCAGGCTGAATATCGCCGCGCGGAAGAGTTCCTCCGTCAGGGACAAGCCATATGGCCGGAAGACCCCCGTTTTAATTTGCTGTTGGCCCGGCTTTACAAAGGGATGGGAAGGACCGAGGAAGCAGAAGATTTCTTTGATAAGGCTACAGAGAGTCACAGATGAAGCTGCCTGCATCCGATCGGATGCGAGGTACCATATTTAGTCTGGTAGGGGTATCGGTTCTCAGTCTTGACGCTCTTTCGCTCCGACTATCCTCCTCTTCTCCCTGGACGATGTGCTTCTGGCGGGGTCTCTTCATGGCACTCGCCATGTTCTCCGGCCTCTGGATCTATTACGGGAAAAGTTGTATCCAACACCTCCGTGAGATTGGAAGGTTCGGGATATTGATCGCACTTCTCATGGGGGGGCGCCATATATTTTTTGTAATCGCGGTCAGCTATACCTCCGTGGCGGATGTAGTGGTAATTATCAACACCACGCCATTGTTTGCCGCACTGCTTAGTGCTATCTTCCTCAAGGAACGAACATCATTACGTACCTGGATCGCCATCCTGGTGGCTTTTGGAGGGATCGCGGTTATCTTTGCCGGAAGTCTGGGTGGTGGAACTATGCCCGGCAATATCATGGCCCTGGGCGGCGCTCTTTTTGGAGCCGGCGGCTTCGTCGTCATCCGGCGAAAGAAAGAAGTTAATATGATCCCCGCTCTGGTATTCAGCGGGCTAATAGCCTTTCTGGTCTCCGTCCCATTTGCCCGGCCATTCTTGATTACCTCTCTAGATCTGACTGTATTCGCCTTTGCGGGCCTGATCATTCTCCCGGTTTCATTCACCCTGGTAACCATGGCGCCCCGTTATATTACCGCGCCGGAAGTTGGCCTGATGATGTTGCTCAACACGGTGGAAGCTCCCATGCTGGTCTGGTTATTTATCGGGGAGGCTCCCCGGAGTATGACGTTTCTGGGAGGGGCCATTATTGTCGGGGCGTTGGTAGTTCATTTCGTCTGGGGAGAAAGGAAATCCGGAGAAGGAAAGTTAACGGTAAGCAGTAATCGGTGAAATAGCGTTCTATCGTGTTACCGGAAGATCACTGCCGGAACCATAGTAAACTCTGGTAATTTCCTTGAGAGCCCAGAGTCCCGAGCTTCTCCGAAAGATGCCGATCGTATCCATCCCGCTCCCGTCATAATCTGCCGGCACCGGCTGGTCCGAACCGGCGCCGAAATATATCCTGGTTAAACTTCGAATCGCCCACAATCCAGATACCGGTCGAAAGATCGCCGGAGCCCGGGTTCCAGGCCCCTCGAAGTCACCCGGCACCGGTCGGTCATTACTTGCCCCGAAGTAAATCCGGCTGAGATCTCTTATCGCCCATAATCCGCTACTCCCCCGAAAGACCGCGATATCAGCAGCCATATCTCCATCGTAATCGCCTGGAACGGGAAGGTCGCCGTCGCCACCGAAATAGAACCGGCTGATTCCTGGTATATGCCAGAGGCCGTTATCGGATCTGAATATCCCTATATCACAATACCCGTCCCCGTCATAATCGCCTGGCACCGGAATATCGGAGGCAGCGCCAAAATAAATACGAGAAATATTCCGGAGTCCCCATAGTCCCGTACTCCCCCTGAAAACACCCACATCAGTCGTGCCGTCGCCATTGTAATCCCCTGGGACCGGGATATCAGCGGAGGTTCCGAAGTACAGACGACTGACGCCCCGGAGCGCCCATAGTCCTGTGGTCTCCCTAAAGACAGCTATATCTGATGTTCCGTCACCGTTATAGTCCCCTGACTCTATAATCAGGATTGGAGGTGAAGGGGTTGGCGTTGGAATACTATAAAAAACATGCAACCAGGGATCCATTCCCCAATCATCATAAAATGTGATTTTTTCATGGTAATTCCCCGGCGCCAAAGATGATGTATCCCCTAATGATACAATAACTGAGAAATACTTAGGCTCAAAACCAAACCCTTGTTCCGGAGAAACATTCAGCCAGTCAGTAGAACTAGTCCACCAATTATTAATTATGCTGGGATCGCCGCCATTATTATACATAAGAAAATAGGTGACTACCTGAAAGGGATATTGATCTGTTAAAGTAATCGAATGTGGATTAATTCCTGGACCGCAAGGGCACGGTGTTGTTGAACAGTATCCTACCGGTGTTGCGGTTGTTGTTGGAGTTGGTGATGGTGAATGATAACCAACTGGCGTTGATGTGGGTGATGGGGTGGGGGCCAAAGCTGCTTGTGCCAGTTGGCGTAGTTGTTCGTCATAGTAAGTTGAGCCATCCATTCCGACATATAATTCGGTATAGCCGCTTAATACCGGAAGATAGATATGCGTGTCTTCTCCTCCATCATGAGAAACTAAAAGGTCATCACCGGCCTGGGTGCTATATCCCACATGGGCGAATGATCGGAGTAGGACATTACCTTCTCCTGCTTGTTTGTCGTAAAACCGATTCGCGGTATCGAAGATATGCCCCCAACTGGTTATCTCCCCGGCCACGTCTCGAAGTTGATAAACTAGGTCATATTTTCCGGTACCCCGAGGATGGGTAACTTTCAGTTTTTCAATATCGGTTAGTCGGAAGGGCTCCGGAGAAGGAGTTGGTGTCGGGGTGGGAATATAATAATTTACCCTGAGATATGACTCCTCGCACCCCCAGTCATTATCGAACCGTATCCAATCGGTATGCGGTCCCGGCGTGAGTGAAGAGGTATCACCGAGAGCAATTGATAATAGAAAGGTCTGGCTGTCAAAACCGAAACCCTGTTCCGGCGAGACTTCCAGCCAATCGGTGGAAGCCGTCCACCAATTATGAATCAGATTGGTCTGTCGGAGACTATTGAACGTAAAATCGTAGATGATATCCCGTGTGGAAGTTTGAGCAGATAAAGTAATTGACCCGTGTGATACTTGCGGGCAACCATAGCAATAGGGGGGCATAGGGGTTGGTGTGGGTGATGGACAAGTATAGGCAACAGGGGTGGGAGTAGCCGTACGAAAGCCTTCCGGAGTTAATGTAGGAATTGGGCTTATGGTAGGGGATGGTGTCGGGATGGAAGCTTCCTGTGCCAGCTGACAGAGCCATTCATCATAGTAAGTTGATCCATCGGCTCCAATATACAATTCAGTGTACCCGGTCAATGCGGGCATATAAATGCGCTTCTGTTGCCAACCGTCATATGTGAGCATTATGTTATCCCCGGTCTGAGTGCTAAAACCTCTATGAACGAAGGATCGCAGACGAATATCTCCTTCAGCATCCTGTTTATCATAAAACTTATTCTCGGTATCAAATATATGCCCATAATTGGAGATAGTTCCTTCAGTATCCTGAAGTTGATAGACCAGATCATATTTGCTGCTTCCTCTTGGATTTACTACTTTCAGCGTTTCGACTTCGGTTAGCCGAAAAAATGAACCGCAGGCAATCGGTGTCGGGGATGGTAGATAGTTAAAAGCGAAGGAGAGGGAGAGAAAAGAAAAGAAAAAGAGACTGGAAAGAAAAAGTAAGAGGAAAGCGGTTTTCATAACTATATACTCTTCCGGCAAAAGTTATTTGAAATTCAATGAGATATAAGCGCCAGTGATATTATTACATTAGCATATTGATGGTTATATGACAAGAGTCAGGAGAAGACTACTTTGATAATCTTATAACCAAAACCGCGATTTGAATAATAAGAATATTCTCACAATTAAGTAATTTGACGTAAATTATCAGTCGGATTCGACAGATCAGACCGATTAGACCGATTATGAGCCGGAGTGGCAGTGGTTTTAAAAAATTAGTGAAGATTAGTGTGGATTCGTGGTTCCAAAAGGGTCCGAGGCGCGGGATTTCTTGCGACTTTTGCGTTTTTCTTGACCCGCCATCTAGTCCGCCATAGCACGGAGTGCGAAGGAGGAAGCTCGCAGAGCGACGGCTGGTTTGCGGCTAAAAAAAGGGGCCGAGGTAGAGGGAGCTTTTACAGTGTATTCATAATTTTTTGCGGCTAAAAAGATGGGAGAGGGAAGAGATCAGATGATCCCCAGGGAATCGGCCCGGAGCCATCCGGATTTTCCATCGGGGAGGGAGATCTGGAGCCAGCCGTCTTTTTCGCGGACTTTCTTTACTTCCGTTCCCTCATGGAGCTTGAAAGCGGCCGCGTCGGTCTCGGCCGGACCGTAACGGACGGAGACCGTCGGCTGGAGGATAATCGCTCCGGGGGTCCGATAGAAGGAATAGGCCAGTCCGCTGATAAGAATGCTTATGACCAGACACCCTCCCAGCCATTTCAGGATCAACGGTGATTTCTTCCTCAAAGGCCGGATCAGGAGCACGGCGATCAGCCAGGCGATAGTCAGGAAATAGAGCGCCGCACTGATCCCGATCCAGATTCCAAGCGGGAATTGAAGGATTACCGCTCTCTTGGACCGTGCCCAGACCGAGAGAGGGAGCGCGGCGATATCATCCCGGAGTCCCTCCCGGGCGTATTCGAGATTCTTGGTGATCTCGGGATCGCCGGGAGAGAGATTCCAGGCCCTCCGATAGTTCAGGATCGCCCGGCCCAGGTTATTCAGCTTGAAGTAGGTATTGGCCAGGTTGTAGTAGAGCGGCCCGCTCTCCCATCCGGACTGGATGATTGCTTTATACCCTTCAACGGCTTCTGCGTATTTCCCCTGTCCATAGAGAGAGTTGGTCTGACGGAAGAGCGATGGGATCTCCGCCTCAGGAATCTCGGCGTGGGCAACGGAGACAAGACCCAGCAAGATCACCATTGTGGATAAGATTATCTTTTTCATAATATTTAACTTTTAGTCCCTTGCTCGTATCGGAATTCTGTAGCCGCAGTCGTTGACCGCGGATGCCAGCGGCCGCGGTCAACGACCGCGGCTACAGTATCACGACAAATCAGGATAAAGCATAAGAGAATGGCGTTCAATGAAAGCTTATAATCTTAATCTTTTCCAGCTTACTGATTAGTCCTTCCACCCTATCCAGTAAATCCTTCATCTCTTTTTTGTCCGATGACGATCGGGCAAAACGGGCCAGGTCGAAGTCGGAGAAACAGGTCTCGACTTCTTTGATAATCTCCGCGGAAGCTCCGGCCGTTGAAAGTTTTTTGGCTACAACCCCGACCTCGACCGCGCCGGAAGGAATGCCGAGCTTATCTCCCAGGTAGCGGTTGAATGCCCGGTGGACTTCGCCGTAAAATTTCTCAGAATCCCCGGTATTGAGAAAGGTCCGGGCTTTCTTGAACCGTTTCCGGGCGGCCCGGGAGGCACCAACCTGCCGGGCATAGATCAGATCTGAACTCAATTTCTCTCTCCGGCTCTGGATTATCCAGACCGCGAAGAGGCCGATCAGTGCCGCGATCGGAATAATCCAGTATATGGTCCGGCGGTAATAAAACTGTCCGGTGCGGCTCAGGTGTCCCGGATTATCCTTGATATATAAAATGTCCTTCTCCAGGAGCTTGATACGTTCCCGTCCGGGTCCGGACCCGACTCCTTCGATCAGTGCGACCGGCCCCTGATCCGGGGCGGCCTTCACTTTAATCGGGATCGGTTTATTTTTTATGGTCCGGTATTTCCCGGTGGCCGGATTGAAGAAGCTGAAGGATACGGCAGGGATCTCTTTCGCCTCAATCGAGAGAGGTATAATCACCTGCTTGAAGATCTTCTCTCCGCTTACGCGGCCTCCGCGTACTCCTCGATTGACTCCGATCTCGGGAGCGTAGGTCTTGAAAGCGTCTCCGCAGAAAATCTCGGGCAGGGAGACGGTATCGAGGTTGCCGGTTCCGGTAACTGTCATCGTGACTGTAATCGGCTCGCCAACTTTGACGCCGAGCGGCTTGGCGGTTAGATTAAATCGGAAATCTCCCACCGCTCCCTTGAAATCCACCGGTCGTCCTTCTCTGGGTAGTGGCTTGATGGTTAGTTTGATGGGTTCGGAACGGAGAGTGAAGGGCTGTCGTTCTCCGAATGGGTCGGAGAAGAAGTCATCGAAGAAGTTATTTCTTCTGGAACGACGCTGGACTATTATATCTCCTTTAAGTTCAGCCGGTCCAAGCGTTACCTCCCCGGAGGTAATGGGGAAGATTGCTTTCGACAGCTCTATCACATTGTATCTGACTCCTTCAACTATTCGATTATAATTCCTCTGGTCACCCAGGTCCTCTTCCGTAAATCCAACTGTAGGGGGCGGAGAATAATTCAGGTTAGCGATCCTTAATCCCCGGGAGAAGAGATTGAACTTTAGCGTTATCTGCTCATTGACGTAGGATTCATCCTTATCTACTTCAGTACGGATGAAAAGCGGGGGGGCCTGAGTAGGTGAACGGGATTCGTCTATTCCTTGAGAGGGTTGTCCCGGCGGTGGGGCCGGTCTTCCCTGTCCAGCTGAAGGAGAGACGGCACCTTTCATAACCCTGATTTTGATCGGTCGGGTAGTATAAGTCTTTCCCCCGTACTCCAGTCGGGCCGATGGAATGGTGAAAGTACCGGGGTCAATAGGCATCAGGGTGTAGGCGATGCTCTTGTTGACCTTGGTTTGATTATTGACCAATGAGAACTGGGTGCTGACCGAACTGCCCAACACTTCAAAACCGGGAATATCGGGAAGGATAGGATTCCCATCCCGGGCCCCTTCAATGGATAGGGTATAGGTCAGCCGATCCGATAGAGAGATTGTATTCTGGTTGACCGTAGCCTGGAAGGATATGGTATCGGCGTAAACCAATCCTGCAAACAGGCAGAGTATCATGCTCATTATTAGAGCTATTTTATATTGTGTATGTGACAATATCATTGAAGTAATCGGTAAACAGTAATCAGTGAACGGGCGCCAGTAACCGGACCCCAGCCGGGGACACTGATAACCGGTTACTGATTACTGATTACCAGTCTTTTAGCACTTCCGACATCCGGCCGCGCTGCTGCTCCATTTGTTCCGCCCGCTGATCTTCCTCTTCCGCCAGCATGGCGTCAAGGAGCCTCTCCACGTCTTCCTGGTTCATCTCCTGCTCTTCCGGTTTACTTGGTTGGGGCTGATCTTCTTCTTCTCCCTCTTCCGGAGGTGGTTGCTGCTTTTGGTCGGATTGGTCAGATTTATCCTTATTCTCTTCCTGCTTCTGATCTTCTTTCTCTTTGCGCTCTTCCTTTTCTTCCTTATCCTGCTGATCTTCCTGCTCCTGCTCTTCTTTCTCTTTTTCCTGATCCTTCTGGTCTTGCTGCTGTTGTTGTTGCTGCTCTTGCTGTTGCTCCTGTTCCTGGATCTTTAACCGCGCCAGTTCATAATTGTATTTTGCGTCTTGATCATCAGGGGCCAATTTGAGAGACGCTTTGAATGAGGCAGCGGCTTCCTTGAACTTCCCTTCTTTATAGAAGGTATTACCAAGATTATAACCGGCCCGGGCATTAAGAGAGACATTTTCTGATTCCCCGGTCTTCTGAAAGAGCGCGGAAGCTTTCTCGTAATCCCCCTTCTTATATTGAACGTCGCCGATATTGTAGTAGATATCGGGTGATTCGGGAAGCTCCAACTGGGCCTCGCTATATTTAGTGAGGGCCTCATCATATTTCCCCTCATTAAAAAGACGATTTCCTTCCTCGACCAAAGATACTCCCCGGTTCCCGGCGCCAATGTTAACCAGGACAAGAATTGCGATTATCAGATATATGGTCTTTATCATCTTCATTCTTATTTTTAGGCCAAAGATAGCGCCTTGCCTTCTGCACTACGAGGGCCGCGTTCGATGTTCGACGTTGGAAGTTCGACGTTCGAAGTTCATTCTTTTAAGCCGCCGTCGCATTCCCTTCCCCTTTTTATTCCCCAGAATCGATTCCAGAAAAAGAAGTAATAATGCCAGGAAAAGGGGCCACTGATAGCGGTGCTCATAGATCTTCTTCCGGGTGCTCTCTAGCTCTTTCTTGTCCATCCTGGCAATCCGATCTGTATAGATCCGGTCCAGCTCCATCCCCGAAGCGGTCGCACGGTGATAGGCGCCCCCGGTAACGACAGCGATCTTCTGGAGGACCGCTTCATCCAGCTTGCTGACCACGATATTTCCTTCCCGATCTTTAAGATATGAGGTTCCACCCGGGGTAGTGATCTTGATCGGAGTTCCTTCCGGATTGCCGATCCCGATTGTGAAGATCTTTATTCCTCTCTTCTTCGCCTCCTCGGCCGCGGCCTGGTAATCACCCTCCAGGTTCTCACCGTCCGATATAATGAGGAGAGCCTTGTGCTTGCCCTCGCCGTCGCCGAATGATTCTACCGCTTTCAGAATGGCCCCCGAGATATCGGTCCCTCCCCGGGGGATGGTGGTTACGGATAGATCGTGGACAAACATCCGAAAAGCTCCGTAGTCAAGAGTAAGAGGGCAGGCGACAAAAGGACTTCCGGCAAAAGCGATGAGCCCGACCCGATCGCCTTTTAAGAGGCGGACCAGGTCCTCAAGTTCCCGTTTGGCCCGGCCCAGACGATTCGGTTTGACATCATCGGCCAGCATTGACCGGGAGGTGTCCACCGCTACTATCAGATCAATCCCCCTCCGGGTCACATCCTCCCAATGATAGCCCCAGCGGGGCTGGAGGAGAGAGAAGATCAAAAGTGCGGCTACCGCCAGAAGCAGGATTGGGCGGAATTTTATCTTGGATTCACTTACACCAATCCGGAGCCGATCCCAGAGAGGGTGATCCGCGAATAGCTCTTCCGCCCTCCGTTTCCGTTTGATTGCCCAGCGGAAGAATACTATCAGCAGAGGGAGCAACAATATCAGCCAGATTAAATTGAACGCGCCGAATCTCATGGAAGCCTCCGAAAACGGGTATTGGTGAGAACGACTCCCAGCAATAAGGCCAGCAGACCGAGTCCGATAAAATATGGAAATAACTCATTATACTCGGTGTAGATCACTTCTTCCCCGGTGGTCTTCTCCAGTTCGTCGATCCGGGAGAATACCTCTTCCAGCATTCCGGTATTGGAGGCCAGATAAAACTCCCCTCCGGTAGTCCGCGCGATATCCTTTAAACCGGTGTCATTGAGAGGAATCTCCACATTGCGGTAAATTAACTTTCCGGTTCGAGGGTTACGCCCGACCGGATAAGGGACCGGCCCTTTGCTCCCGATTCCGATCGTATAAATTTTGACATCAAGTGTTTCGGCCATTCGGGCCGCGGTCTGGGGGTCGATCTTACCGGCGTTATTATCTCCGTCGGTGAGGAGAATGATAATCTTACTCTTGGCCTCCAATTCCCGGAGACGGTTCAGACTGGTGGAGATGGCGGTTCCGATCGCGGTTCTATCTTCGACCATACCGATCTCTATTTTATCGAGAAGCTGAAGAAGTACAGTGTAATCAGCCGTCAGAGGACACTGGGTATAGGCCTGTCCGCCGAAGACCACCATCCCGATCCGGTCTCCCGACCGTTCCAGGATAAAATCAGCAATCACCCGCTTGGCTACTTCCAGCCGGTTATAGCGCTTTCCCCCCAGAGTAAAGTCCTCGGCCCGCATACTGGTAGAGACGTCCACGGTCAGCATAATATCAATCCCTTCGGTGGTGATCCTGGTCTCCCGGATCCCTTTCTGAGGCCGGGCAAGGGCCAGAACCAGGAAGAGGATGGCCAGGCATCGTATAACTGCCACGCTATGGCGGAATACCACCCCCGGGGAAGGCCCGATCTTCTTCAGTCCCCGGATTGAGCTGAACTGAATCGCCGTCCCGCTTTGATTCCTCCAGTAGAAGAAGATATAGACTGGAATCAGTAAAAGGAGGAAAAGAAAATTTGGATTGTTAAACTGAAAACTCATATTTGGTGAATGGGGATTGGGGAATAGGGAATAGTTCTCCAATCCTCATCGTAACGTGTCTATTTGAGTAATGTTATTTAAAACACGGCAGTAATTTTTACTTCGTAGAAATTAAATTAAATAAAGGAACAACTTGCCCCGGCGAGCTGGCCTACTGATTACTATTTACCGGTTACTGATTACTATCTTTTAGATCTCTCCTTGTCTCATCTACTAATTTAACCGCCGCGCTATAAAACCGCTCAATCTCGTTTTCAGTCGGGCCGTAGCGGGCGAACTTGACCAGGTCGCATTCGCTTAAGAATTCGCCGACCAGATCCTGCTGTGGAACCGTCAGGTGATCGGTTGAGGCCATATCGTATAAAAACTCCTCGGTGGTTCGTTCCGGGGCCCGGAGGCCGAACCGGTTTTCCAGGTAGTGGCGGGATGCGTCTGAAACCCGGGAATAATATTCTTTAATCATGCCGCGGGCCGGGAGGTCCTCATCCTTAATTTTATTGAGCTGTTCATAAGCGATCTCATGGGCCGGTCGGGGGGGCGGAACCGGGATAATCTTCTCCCTCCGCCGGAAGACTTTTTTAACCAGGAAGAGCACCACCGCGATCAGGAGAACAATTCCTCCGATCAGGTAGAAGATCCAGGTATAAGAGCCCGGCAGTGATACCGGGGGTTTGATGGGGCGGATATCCTGCTCGCCCTCCGATAGTTCAAGAACACTCTCAACCGTAATCCCCAGCGGGGGACTTTTAAGTACTTCTTCTTCTCCGTTAACGCACACCGTGACAACTGCTCCGGGAAGAGTAAACTCTCCGGTTTCAAAACCCTGGAGGAGATACCATCTCTCCACCATTACTTCTCCGTCTCCTCCTATCTCATTCAATCCATTCCGGGAAATTTCAAAATCCCCGATCCGGTCGTCGCCGTATTCCGGAAAGATCACCACGGCCGACTTCGGTGCCGTAACAGTCAATATGTAGCGGATATTGTCGCCGATCGCCGCCGTATCCCGGTCAAGCCGACTCTCCAGACGGATAGCATCCCCGCACCAGCCGAAGTTCAAGCTGATCCCGGAAAAGAAAATAGATAGAAATATGATAAAGTTGCGAAACATAATCTTGCTCAAAAAGTATTTTTAACCACGAAGGACACGAAGCTCACGAAGTAATTTTAAAAGGTACTCCAAATGCTTTATTGTATTTTTCTTCGTGCTCTTCGTGGTTTAATAAGATTAATGAATTTTCCTCTCTCGCCGCTTAAAGAACCGCATTAACTCCGGGACATACGGCTGATCGGTGCTGACCCGGATAAAGTCAATACCTGATCCCCGGAAGAGTTTTACCGTCTCCTCCTCTTCCCGCTCCGCATCTTCCCGGTACCGGCGTTGGAGATTGGCATCTGAAGTATCCACCAGGCAGTCTTCCCCGGTCTCGGCATCCCGGAGATTAATTAAACCCACCGGCGGGAGTTCTCTCTCCCGGGGATCTTTTACCATTACCGCGATCATATCATGACGTTTATTGGCAATGGTCAGAGCCTTCTCATATCCCTCCGCCTCGAAGTCGGAGACCAGGAAAGTGATCGAACGCCGGCGGGTAACCCGGTTCAAGTATTCCAGGGCCAGGGTGATATCCGTTCCTTCTCCCTCGGGCTGAAAATATAGGACTTCGCGGATTACCCGGAGGACATGCCGGCTGCCCTTGGCCGGGGGGACAAACTTCTCGATCCGGTCGGTAAAGATGATCAGACCCACCTTGTCTTTATTGCGGATCGCGGAAAAGGCCAGGACCGCGCAGAGTTCCGCCGCCAGTTCGCTCTTGAATCTATCCCGGGAGCCGAACCTGGATGACCCGCTGGCATCGACCAGGAGCATGACTGTCTGTTCCCGTTCCTCCACGAACTTCTTGATGAACGGGCGACCGTAGCGGGCGGTGACGTTCCAATCGATATCACGGACTTCATCGCCGGGCTGGTATTCCCGGACCTCATCAAACTCCATCCCCCGCCCCTTGAAGACACTCTGATATTCACCGGCAAATACATCACTCACCATCCGATTGGTGGTAATCTGTATCCTCCGGATCTTTTTAATTATTTCTTTGGGCAACATGGGAGTAGGGAGTGGGGAGTAGGCAGTGGGCAGTGGTTCTATTCGCCCGGTGCCGGTAATTAATATTTAAAGTATTTATTTGTTTTTTAGTGCCTTGATTAAATTGGTGAGCATTTTTCCGATTATTTCAGTTATATGCCAACACAAAGATCTATTGCTCTCTTCCAAACATCCAATTTCTCATGCGGTCGTGGTTCCCTCATCTCTTACCCCTTTTTGGGCAGTGGGCAGTAGGCAGTGGACAGTAGTTCCGCCTGCTCATTGCCGGTACTGACCGGTTAAATAGAATATTCGTTATGCATATACCAATTTCCCCATACCTGCCTACTGCCCACTGTCCTCTGCCCATGCAAACTACTCCCCACTGCCTACTGCCCACACCCCATCAAGGAACTTCCACCTGATCGAAAATCTTGCGGATGATATCTTCTGAGGTCAGGTCTTCGGCTTCGGCTTCATAGCTGACGATTACCCGGTGGCGGAGGACATCTCTGCCGACTGTCTTTACATCCTGCGGGGTGACATAACCTCTTCCCTTGATGAAGGCATAGGCCTTGGCCGCGACCGTGAGATAGATAGTGGCCCGGGGGGAGGCTCCATACTGGATATAGTCTTTAATATCCAACCCATACTGTTCCGGTTCCCGGGAGGCGAAGACTATATCCAGAATATAATCTTTTACTTTCTCGTCGATATAAATCCTATTTACGACCTCCCGGGCTTTTATGATCTCATCCGATTCAACCACCGCCTGGACCTGGAGTTCATAGTCGGTCACCGCCATACGGTTCATGATCTCCTTCTCTTCTTTCTTATTAGGATAATCGAGGATCAGCTTGAGCATGAATCGGTCCACCTGAGCCTCGGGGAGAGGGTAGGTCCCTTCCTGTTCAATCGGGTTCTGGGTGGCCAGGACCATAAATGGTTCGGAGAGAGGAAAGGTCTCCAGTCCGATAGTTACCTGATGTTCCTGCATGGCTTCCAGAAGTGCTGATTGAACCTTGGCCGGGGCCCGGTTGATCTCATCGGCCAGGATGATATTGGAGAAGATCGGCCCCTTCTTGGTGCTGAAGTCGCCGGTCTTGGGATTATAGACCAGGGTCCCGAGCAGGTCCGCCGGGAGGAGATCGGGTGTGAACTGGATCCGCTGATATGAGGTGTTGATGGTCCGGGCCAGAACCTGGACTGCCAGGCTTTTGGCTAACCCCGGAACTCCTTCAATCAAAATATGTCCGTTGGCCAGCAGGCCTAGAATGAGGCGATCGATCAGGTATGACTGACCGACAATTACCTTCCCCATTTCCGCCCGGAGATTATCGACGAACTCACTGGCCACTTTAACCTGCTCATTAATTTCCTGAATGTCAATAGTCATGTTCAGTCTCCTTCTTAATGCTGCGTGTTTATGACTTGTATTATCTCGCGGATTACAGAATGGAGTGTTGGAATGATGGAGTATTGGAGGACTGGGGTTCCATCACTCCACCACTCCATTACTCCAGGTTCACCTGGTTCAATTCTATTCCGTAGTATTAGTTTGTACTTTTTGAGACTCTATAAATCCGTAAACCCGTTTTAAGAGGTCATCCAATTCCTGGTTGTCAGCTTGAGAACTGCCGAAACGGTTCGCCTCCAGAGTCTTCAAGATCCGGGAAAGTTCCTTCTCCGATTCTTCCGAGATACCGGAAGACCGTCTTCCTCCAAGTACCTCATCCCAGGTCTCAGGCGAGATGGTAATGGTATATTTCTTCTCCAGGTAATAGGCTAGAATATCCCAGATCTTCTCCAGGTATTTATCGATCTCTCCCCTGAGTTTGTATTTGCGGACGTGATCAAGTTCCTTGCAGCTGTCGGCTTCCAGGTTTTGTACATAGTCGGCGATAACTTCGTTGGATTTATTCTTATAGCGCCGGATGGTCAATTTGATATAGAACCAGATAGCAATAACCGCGGCCAGTCCAATCCCGATATAAATCAGCGCTGAACTGAAAGAAGAGAAGATACCGTCTCCTCCGGACGTGACCGAAATCTTCAGAGATTTACTCGATAATGAATGCACCGTCTCTTCATCCGGATGATGATAAGATAGGCTGACCGGCCCGATTCGTCCGTCACCTTCTTCTTCCCCCCTTAAAGTAAAAAGATATTCCACGGCCTGATTGTTATCACCGTCTGTCCGATAGGTAATGCCCCGCTGGTAGGTTCCTATAACCTCCAATCCCCGGCATTCAGGGGGTTGGGGTTTAGTGAAGATAAACTCGGAAGCTTCTCCGACCCAGGTGACCGAGACTGTCAGCAGAGCAGTCTCTCCGATAGGAATCCGGTCCTGGCTGAGATTTGCCGAGATATCCGGGATAGTAATCGGGAAAGCGGGGTTTGAGATCAGAAAGAAGATAATCCCCGTTAAACAGATAATGTATTTAATAGTAACTCTCTTCATTTTAATAAAAGGGATCCGTAACCAGTCGCCCTGATTACCTGGTGGCATCTCCTGATTTAAAGTTGTCACTTTTTCTGTTTAAATCTTATTCTTCCCTCTACCTCGGTCCCTTTATATGGCAGGACCATTGCAGGCAGGACTATTTTCCTCCCGTCTAGGCCCATCCTGCCTTAATTTCTTTTGCTTTTAATGTTCCTGCCTGCAATCGTCCTGCCTTAATTTCTTTTTGCTTTTAATGGTCCTGTCCCGGCCCACACTCTCCATTAATACCGCTTACTGTTTACCGCTTACTCCACCAACTGGCCGCACGCCGACTATAACCTGGAGTGTCTTGCTCTCGCCATCCCGTTCAATTTCAATAGTCAACACTTTCCCTCCGGGGGAAAAAAGCACCAGTTTCTGGAGATCTTGTGGTGACTGAATAGGCTGGCCGGCTATATTGATTATAATGTCACCCTCCCGTAATCCGGCCTTAATTGCCGGGCTGGACGGAGCAAGCGCGGCCACAATTACCCCAGGTCGGCCGGGAATCGCGGCCGGAAAGAGTCCCAGCCA